>Ga0307488_10002171_pt1 | contig 16592 bp, 10 predicted proteins | sample SB02metaG_FD_202248 | JGI IMG/M metagenome (GOLD analysis project Ga0307488, IMG submission 202248) | Sea-ice brine microbial communities from Beaufort Sea near Barrow, Alaska, United States - SB 0.2 | ecosystem: Environmental > Aquatic > Marine > Coastal | place: USA: Alaska | collected... | reverse complement strand
ATATTGAACAACAAAGACGTTTTCAGGCACTTTTATCAGATCATTATCAACAAGTTAAATTAAGTGCGTCAAAAAATGATAGCCAAACATTACCGACACTAGAGGTTGAAGACTCAGTTAAATGAAAGTATTAATTTTTTTATTATTGCTGTTAAGTACTTGCTTTTCAGCCATAGCTGCTGACTCATTACCAGTAAAACCAGCAATTGAAAATTCACCAATCACCACTCCTATTTCTGCAAAGCTTTGGCTAGAACGACTTTCTACAGCGCTAAAAACACTTAATTTTAACACCTCTTTTGTCGTAGTTAAAAATAACCAAGCAGAGCCTTACCATTGGTTTCATGGCAGAGATGAAGATGATTTGGAACTGGAAATATTTGCCACACTTAATGGCCCCCGACATGATATTTTGAGAAAAGGCGATATTGTTAGTTATATTGAGTCTGAAGTCTCGCCATATTCAGTTGAGTCTAAAAAAATAAGCGGGCCTATTCCTGCTATTTTAAGTGCTGATATTAGTACTATTGAAAATGATTATGAATTTATCTCTGTTGGGCGTAGTAGAGTCTTAGGTCGTGTTGCACAATTAATTCGCATTGTATCTAAAGAACAAGACCGATTTGGTTATTGGCTTTGGTTAGATCAAGAATCTGGACTGTTGCTGAAACTAGCTATAATTTCTCTTAAAGGCCAACTACTTGAGCAAATACAATTTACCCATTTAGACATTACTGACAGTTTAGTTGATACCTTAATACAATTAAAACAAGCTGATTTACCGCCTGTTATTGAAGTACCTATTATTAATCAGGATCATGAATTAACTTGGCAGGTTAATTGGTTGCCAACTGGTTTTAAGCAAATAAAAGCTAATCGTCATAGTATGTCTTCAACTAACCAACCGGTAGAATTCATGTTATATAATGATGGCTTAGTTGATGTCTCTGTCTATGTTAGTGCAAGCCATGAAAAGCAAAGAAAGGTTGAATATGTAATGGATGGGGCAACGGTTGTGTTAAACCAGGTAGTTAATGGTTTTGAGATTAGTGTTGTTGGTAAAATCCCCTCAAATACAGCCAAAGCTATCGCTAATTCTATAGGTATTAAAGCAGCACCATGATGGAAGAGCTAGCAACCGTCGTTGCCATTGATTCAATTAGTGCTCAAGTCTCAAGAATAACTGTAGAGAGCCAAATTAAATCAACATGTAGCAGTTGCCACCAAATTGATTCATGCGGAAGTGGTCAAGTTTCTAAGGCTTTACCGAAAAAAAACCTTATTGTTGAATTAACAACAGAACTCCCAGTAAAACTTGGTGATACTGTCGTTCTTGGCTTATGTGAAAAAGGCCTTTTGCAAACGGCTTGGCAAGTTTATTTATGGCCACTTATTGGCTTGATTATGTTTTCAGGGCTGGGGCAATATTTAGTTCAGCAAACAAATTTTACCAATGAAATCTATGGCATAATATTAGGCTGTAGTGGCGGTTATTTAGGACACCGACTAGCAAGATTTTGGCAAACTTATAGTAAAAACTCTTTGGCACTAATGCCTAAAATACTTCGTGTTAATGTAATAGATTTAAAAGTTGTTCACCTCGATTAGATAAATGTTAATAAAAATAGCCCCTAGCGACCTAAATTAGTAAAATATCACCCGTAATTATTTTATCAGCCTAGTATCCATTTATCTATTTTTTACCTAGATGATTAACCCATTGAGTTTAGGCTATTTCGGGATATTCTCAGTAAAAACCTCTTTGATCATGTATATGTTATCGGCTAAATGCTTTAATAAAACCATGGTAATTTCACTTGAACTTATTCAACATAAAGTGAATACTGATTTTATGATCATTTTAGTATATCTAAGAAGACGAATAGAAAATATCCACAAATAGAACAATAGTTTGGAGCTATTTGCATCACTAATAAACTAACGCTGAAGAATGTACTTAATGATGAGTAACTTAATTACCAGAAGAGCAACTTTTGTTTGGTAATAAGGTTTACGGTATACCCTTTTAAATAGTTACCAGCTCCAGTTTTTATATACTTTCTATTTGATTTTATCTCTTTAGAATCGCGTCATTTTAATGCTTGAACTCCATTCCTTATTATTTACAAAAAACCATACACTCCGATATTTGTTACTCATCTTAAATTGATCAACAAATAAGGTGCTTTCCCAAAATTCAACAACAACCTGTTAAATAACCCACCAGGAAAAGTGATTTCATTCTTATTTATATTCAAATATTATGAATATAAATTCACAAAATGATTGACTCATAGACATTTTATAGTTAATTTTGCCGACCCATTTTATTTAAAATGATAATCATTCATTAATAATAGTGGGCTTTATAAATTTTTGTTGACAAATTGTCGTTGGTTGGTTGTTTGATAAATTATATATTCAGAATAGATACTTAAAATACCATTTTATAGCTTCTGACAATATCTAAGTAACTACGTCCATGTTGGTAAGGCATTTGACCGATTGAGGCTTGGGCACCTGAAAATAAATGATACAAGCGTAATTATCTAGTCATAGTTGGTTATCGGCATTACTAGCAACTTAGTTACTAGATATTTAGACAATTTAAAAATGATCACTCATTTAGGGTAATTGATATTAATGAGTAAGTGACAATTAGTTAATTAAAATAGTTTGATGATATAGGAAGAAGCAATGAATAGTATGAGCAAAAAGTCCCAAGGTCTTTATCGCGCTGAATTTGAGCATGACAGCTGTGGTATTGGTTTTGTCGCTAACCTAAAGGGGAAAAAATCTCACGATATTATTAAAAATGCACTTACTATGTTGAGTTGTATGGAACACCGTGGTGGCACTGGCTTTGATATTAAAAGTGGCGATGGTGCTGGTATCCTTATTCAAATCCCACATGAATTTTTACTTCAAGAAACAGTATTATTAGGCTTTAATTTACCCTGTGCCGGTGACTATGGTGTCGGCATGATTTTCTTTCCGTCGGCCAAACAACAGAGAGCAGCCTGTCGAGACATTTTAAACGAAAATATTAATGATTTAGGTTTAACCTTGTTAGGTTATCGTGAAGTCCCTGGTGATAACTCAATGTTAGGCGCTGCTTCATTAGAAACTGAACCAAATATCGAACAAGTATTCATAGCAAAACCAGCTGGACTTACGGCGCAAGACTTTGAACGTAAGTTGTTTGTTTTACGTAAATACACTTCTCATAAAATCAATAACAGTATTGCTGAAGACCGAGATGAATTTTATGTTACCTCGATGTCTTCAACAAAAATTGTTTATAAAGGGCAGTTTACCACAGAGCAAGTGCGTCAATATTATCTTGATTTACAAGATGAACGAACAATCTCTGGTATGGCAATGTTTCATTCTCGTTTTTCAACGAATACTTTCCCTGCCTGGCGTCGTGCTCAACCATTTCGTTATATTGCTCACAATGGTGAAATTAATACTGTTCGAGGTAATATCAATTGGATGAATGCCCGTGAAGCTTTATTCAGCTCAGTTAATTTTACTGATGCGGAATTAAATATGTTAAATCCGGTGTGTAACAATGATAATTCTGATTCGGCTAATTTGGATATGGCAATTGAATTATTAGTATTGAGTGGGCGTTCACTGGCACAAGTCATGATGATGATGGTCCCCGAGGCTTGGCAAACTCAAACTAATATGGATGAAACCAAGAAAGCATTTTATGCGTATTATGCTTGTATAATGGAGCCATGGGATGGTCCTGCTTCATTATCGTTTACTGATGGTAATATCATTGGTGCTACACTCGACCGAAACGGTTTACGCCCTTCTCGTTACTTGTTAACTGAAGATGGCACTCTAGTTATGGGGTCTGAAACCGGTGCATTATGTGTTGATCAGGCAACTGTGGTTGAAAAAGGTCGTCTACAGCCGGGTAAAATTTTTATTGCTGATTTAGATCAAGGTCGTATTATCAGTGATGATGAAGTAAAACAACAAGTTAGTTCCGCTCAACCTTATGGTGAGTGGTTAGCAGAAAACAAAGTTGAGCTAGATAATCTGCCATTACCGCCAGCCTCTATTGTCAAGCCGCCATTGGCTGATCTTCGTAAAATGCAAAAAGCATTTGGTTATACAAGCGAAGATCTTCATTTGGTCTTGGCGGGTATGGTTGGTACATCAAAAGAACCTCTTGGTGCTATGGGGACAGATACGCCTTTGGCGGTCTTATCAAATCGACCTCAACAATTATCACACTATTTTAAACAGTTGTTTGCTCAAGTGACTAATCCACCAATAGATCCCATTCGTGAAGAGTTGGTTATGTCACTGCGTGGTTATATCGGAAAGTCGCTCAACTTGCTCGATGAAACAGCAGCACATTGCCATAAAGTTGAAATTGATCAACCCGTATTAACCAATGAGCAACTTCTTAAGTTACAGCATATTGATAATGATCATTTGAAATCAAAAACCATTAGTATCACTTTTAAAGCTAACGGTGAGTCTGACGCACTTAAAATTGCACTTGATCGCATTTTTTTGTTTGCTAAAAATGCAGTGGAAGAGGGTTGTGCAATATTGATATTAAGTGATCGTGATGTTGATAGTGACCATGTGGCAATTCCATCAGTATTAGCAACAGCGGCCGTTCATCATTACTTAATTCGGGAGAAACTTCGTTCTTACGTTGATATTATTCTAGAATCTGCTGATATCCGTGAAACTCACCATTTTGCCACAGTCATTGGCTATGGCGCTGCAGCGGTAAATCCTTACTTAGCCCTTGAGAGTGTTTTTGCTCTGCGTGATGATGGGGTACTTGACAGTGCGTTATCCGATTCGCAAGTTGTCGACAAGTTCACTAAGGCTGTCGGCAGTGGTTTATTGAAAACTTTTTCTAAGATGGGTATTTCTACGTTACAGTCTTATTTAGGCGCACAAATTTTCGAAGCATTAGGTATTAATTCTGAAGTTGTTGATCAGTACTTTACTGGCACTGTTAGTCGTATCCAAGGTTTAAGCCTAAACCAAATAGCTCAAGAAGCATTGCTTCGCCATCGCGAAGGCTTCCCAGAAGCTAGTCGTATTGCGATTGAAAACCTATTGCCAACAGGTGGAGAGTATTCATGGCGTCACGATGGTGAACGTCATCTATTTAGTCCTACCGTTATCCGTCTATTGCAGCATTCAACAGCGAGTAACGACACTAATCAATTTAAAGAATACGCTAAAACAGTAGATGAGCAGAGTAAAGAGGCGTTCACTCTTCGTGGCTTACTTGAATTTAACGGCGATCGAGCTTCAATTCCTTTGAGTGAAGTTGAACCTATTGAAAATATTTTTAAACGTTTTGCCTCCGGTGCTATGTCCTTTGGCTCTATTTCATGGGAGGCTCACACCACTTTGGCTATTGCTATGAATCGTATTGGAGGGAGAAGCAATAGTGGTGAGGGTGGCGAGGATCCTGTCCGATTTACGCCAATGGAGAATGGCGACTCGATGAATTCGAGGATTAAGCAAGTCGCTTCTGGCCGCTTCGGTGTTACCAGCCATTATCTTACCAACGCAGATGAATTACAGATAAAAATGGCGCAAGGTGCAAAACCCGGTGAAGGTGGTCAATTACCCGGGGATAAAGTTGATGCATGGATTGGTAAAACACGTGGTTCTACTCCTGGTGTTGGTTTGATTTCACCACCACCACATCATGATATTTACTCTATTGAAGATTTATCTCAATTGATATTTGATCTAAAGAACGCTAACCGTGATGCACGAATTAACGTTAAGTTAGTGTCAGAAGCTGGTGTGGGTACTATCGCTTCAGGTGTAACGAAAGCTTATGCTGATGTTGTACTTATTGCGGGTCACGACGGTGGAACTGGTGCTTCACCACTGAGTTCGATTAAACATACCGGGTTACCTTGGGAGCTTGGCTTAGCTGAAACTCACCAAACTTTAGTGCGTAACCAGCTGCGAAGCCGTATTACTTTACAAACTGATGGCCAACTCAAAACACCACGTGATTTAGCTATTGCGACGTTACTTGGTGCAGAAGAATATGGTATGGCTACCGCAGCACTCGTGGTTGAAGGCTGTATCATGATGCGCAAGTGTCACCTAAATACTTGTCCTGTTGGTATTGCGACGCAAGATAAAGAACTCCGTGATCGTTTTACTGGTCGCGCCGACATTTTAGTTAACTTCTTCACTATGATGGCAGATGGCTTACGTGAAATCATGGCTGAACTTGGTTTTAATACTATAGATCAGATGGTGGGCCAAACTCAGTGTCTCAAGCAGCTAGATAATGTTGATCATTGGAAATATAAAGGCATTGACTTAACCCCATTACTACACAAAGAAGAATGTGACCCCGAGCAGACGCTTTATCAGTCAATCAAACAGAAACACTTAATTGACAAAATAATAGACCGCGAGATGATTAAAGATGCGCAAGTAGCACTTGAAAGTCAGCAAAGCGTTGAGCTTGAATATGATGTTATTAATACTGACCGTAGCATTGGTGCGATGATTTCTAATGAAATATCAAAGAAATACCAAGCTAAAGGTTTACCTGATAATACTATTAACGTTAAATTTAATGGCTCAGCAGGTCAAAGTTTTGGTTGTTTCTCGGCTAAAGGTTTACATTTTGAACTTGAGGGCGATGCTAACGATTACTTTGGCAAAGGACTTTCTGGCGCAAATTTAGTGGTATATCCAAGCAAGCAAGCAAAATTTTCAGCAAGTAAAAATATCCTCATTGGTAATGTTGCCTTATTTGGAGCAACCTCGGGCACCGCTTTTATTCGTGGTATTGCGGGTGAACGTTTCTGTGTACGTAACTCTGGGGCAACTGCTGTTGTTGAAGGCTTAGGTGATCATGGTTGTGAGTACATGACGGGTGGTAAAGTCGTCATCTTGGGTGAAACGGGTCGTAACTTTGCAGCAGGCATGTCTGGTGGTGTGGCATATGTACTTGATGTTAATAATGACTTTGCTTCCAAGTGCAACATGGAAATGGTCGCACTTGAAACTGCAGAGACCGAAGAAGATAGCCTTGAATTGAATACATTAATTATTCAACATTTAGAAGCAACAGGATCAGATGTTGCCAGTGAACTGCTGAATGACTGGGAAAAAACCATTAAGCGCTTCGTTAAGGTGATGCCTATAGATTACAAACGTATGCAAGGTTATATGGATGACGTTCGTAAGAGTGGAAAACTTGAGTCTGAGTATGATATTGCAGTTGAAGCTTTTGACCTCCATTTAAACAACATTGCTAGCGCTAAAGCTTAAGCTTCTAAGGAGAATATATCATGGGAAATCCAATAGGGTTTATCAACGTAAAACGTACCTTACCAGCTGAACGCCACCCTGGTGAACGCTTAATTGACTGGCTTGAAGTATCAGAAAAGATGCCTCAAAAAGATATTGAAAAACAAGCTTCTCGTTGCATGGATTGTGGCGTACCATTTTGTCAATCAGCAAAGTCTGAATTTGCACCTGTGGTTGCCGGTTGTCCTGTTAACAATGTCATTCCCGAATGGAATGAATTGATTTATAAAGGTCGTTGGAAAGATGCTGTTGACTTGTTACACAAAACAAATAACTTCCCTGAATTTACTGGGCGAGTCTGTCCTGCACCTTGTGAAGGTTCTTGTGTACTGGGTATCAATGCTGATCCTGTAACAATCAAACTACATGAAAAATCAATTATTGATCATGCCTTTAAAGAAGGTTGGGTAGTTGCAAAGCTGCCAATAGCTCGTACAGGTAAAAGTGTTGCTGTTATTGGTTCAGGCCCTGCAGGTCTTGCTGCTGCAGCACAGCTTAATAAAGCGGGTCATAGGGTGACTGTTTATGAGCGTGCCGACCGCATTGGTGGTCTGTTAATGTATGGTATTCCTAACATGAAACTGCAAAAAGAATTAGTGCAACGCCGCATTGATATCTTAGCTGAAGAAGGGATTGTTTTTGTTGCTAATATCGAAGTTGGTAAAGATATTAGTGTCGAGCAAGTTGAACGTGACTTTGATGCAGTGGTGTTATGTATTGGCGCAACAGTACCACGCGATTTACCTGTTGAAGGACGTGAACTTAATGGTGTTTATTTTGCTATGGATTTTCTTAAAGCGAATACAAAGAGCTTACTCGATAGTGAACATAAAGATGGTTACTACATTAATTCTAATGGTAAAAATGTAGTGGTAATTGGTGGTGGTGATACAGGTACCGATTGTATAGGTACTTCATTACGTCATAAATGTAACAGCGCAATTCAACTCGAGATAATGCCTCGTCCACCAGGTAAAAGAAGTAATGAGAACCCTTGGCCACAATGGCCCAAGCAATTATTGGTTGATTATGGGCAAAGTGAAGCTATTGAAGTTCAAGGCCGAGACCCACGTCAATATCTAGTAATGACTAAGCAAATTGAAAGTGATGGTCAGGGTAATGTTAAAGCCGTTCATACGATTGATATTACTTGGCAACGTAACGACAACGGACAAATGTTTCCGGAAGAAGTCGCTGGCAGTGAAAAAGTTATTCCAGCCGATATTGTGCTTATTGCTATGGGCTTTATTGGGCCTGAAGGTGGGTTGATTGAAAAATTTGATATTGATCAAGACAATCGCTCTAACATTGCTGCAAAATATGACAAGTTTACTACTAGTAAACAGGGTGTTTTTGCTGCTGGTGATGGTCGCCGTGGTCAAAGCTTGATTGTTTGGGCAATTGATGAAGGTCGTCGTTGCGCACGTGAAGTTGATAGTTTTCTTATGGGTAATAGTTATTTACCTTAAACTTCCAGATTTTAATCCTGAAACACAAATCCAAGGTGTACTAAATATAATTTCAATAAGCTTTAGTTCAATGAACTTATACTGAAGCTTATTGATTTTAGATTATTGAACATATTAGTCTTGGACTTGTTGCCAAGTTTTATCAAAAAATTTGGCAACCTTGCTCTTATCTTTTTAATTTATATTATCCAGCGGATTCCAAGTGTCATTAATGGCTGTCTAAGCCATTAGCTTGGATTTTTATTATCTAGTCAGATATTAATTATGGTGCAATCAATTTTAGTGATAACACGATTAGACAAAAAACAAATAAACTCAAGTGTGCAATTATATTAGCGCGTGTAAAGTAAAATCTCATCTAGAGCACTTTCCAATATTGACAACCCTCATTATGATTTAATGAGAAGTTGTTGAAATTATCAATAATTAATAGACATGTAAACGGTGTCGCCTTTCTCTAAAATATGGCTACATTTTAACTAATAAACCCTTGCGATATTTTTTCCTTAAATAAAGCATTTTAATGTATAATCTCGCAAAACGAGATCGGTTGAGTTTAGGTGATTTTTACACTGGTATACCCAGTAGTAAACACAACCATAAGATCAAGTAAATTCTCTAGGAAAACTTTAATAAAATGAAGAATATACGTAACTTTTCAATTATCGCACACATTGATCATGGTAAATCTACTCTTTCCGATCGTTTAATACAACATTGTGGCGGTTTGCAAGACCGAGAAATGGAAGCGCAAGTACTTGACTCTATGGATATAGAGCGCGAGCGTGGTATTACCATAAAAGCGCAAAGTGTGACTTTAGATTATAAAGCCAATAATGGTGAAATATATCAATTAAACTTTATCGATACTCCTGGTCATGTCGACTTCTCTTATGAAGTATCTCGCTCACTAGCTTCTTGTGAAGGCGCTTTGTTAGTTGTCGATGCTGGACAAGGAGTTGAGGCACAAACAGTAGCCAATTGTTATACCGCGATTGAAATGGACCTGGAAGTAATACCGATTTTGAATAAAATCGACTTACCACAAGCAGACCCGGATCGTGTTTGTGAAGAGATTGAGCATATTATTGGTATTGATGCTACCGATGCAGTGACTTGTTCTGCAAAAACAGGTCTGGGTATTGAAGCGGTTTTAGAAACTATTGTTGAAAATATACCCCCTCCTAAAGGGAAGATCGATGGACCATTACAAGCCTTGATCGTTGACTCATGGTTTGACAATTATCAAGGTGTTGTGTCACTGATTAGAGTGATGAATGGCGAAATTAAAAAAGGCGATAAAATGTTGGTGATGTCTACAGGACAAGTTCACCAAGTTGATAAAATCGGTATTTTTACACCTAAGCAGACCGATACCGGTATCTTAAGAACAGGTGAGGTTGGTTTTGTTATTGCGGGTATTAAAGAAATTCATGGTGCACCCGTTGGTGATACTATTACTATCTCTAAAAAAGAAGCTGCGCAACCTTTAAAAGGTTTTGCCAAAGCACAACCGCAGGTGTATGCCGGAATTTTCCCAATCAGCTCCGATGAATATGAAAACTTTAGAGATGCACTTAACAAATTAAGTCTTAATGACGCCTCTTTGTTTTTTGAACCAGAAAATTCATCAGCATTAGGCTTTGGTTTCCGTATTGGCTTCCTTGGTATGTTGCACATGGAAATTATTCAAGAGCGGCTTGCTCGTGAATATAATCTTGATTTAATTACCACTGCACCAACAGTCAATTATGAAATTGTTTGCAATAATGGCGATGTATTATCAATAGACAACCCTTCTGACTTACCTGCAATAAATAACATTGATGAAATTCGTGAGCCAATAGTACAAGCAAATATTTTAGTTCCTCAAGAATATTTAGGTAATGTGATTACCTTATGTATTGAAAAGCGTGGAGTGCAAAAAGATATTATTTATCATGGTAATCAAGTGGCGGTTACCTATGAGTTACCTATGGCAGAGGTCGTGATGGACTTCTTTGATAAGCTTAAGTCTACTAGTCGTGGTTATGCCTCACTTGATTATCATTTTATTAGATTTGAAAGTGCTGATATGGTGAGAGTAGACGTAATGATAAATGGTGATCGTGTCGACGCCTTAGCCATGATCACACATAGAAACAATTCAGTTTCACGCGGACGTTTATTAGTTGATAAACTTAAAGAGCTTATTCATCGTCAAATGTTTGATATTGCCATTCAAGCTTCAATTGGTAATAACGTTATTGCTCGTACTACGGTTAAGCAACTCCGTAAAAACGTTACGGCAAAATGTTATGGTGGTGACATTAGTCGTAAGAAAAAATTATTACAGAAGCAAAAAGACGGTAAAAAGCGTATGAAGCAAGTGGGCAACGTTGAAGTACCACAAGAAGCATTTTTAGCAGTATTAAAATTAGACAACTAATTTTTACTGATTATACGAAACTCCTAAGGGGTTGATCGGAAGTTATCATTTTTATTTGTTAACTCTATTCACAAGGTTTTAAAGAAGTTATGGCTGTTTATTTCTCAATTATTTTAGTTATTATTACCACTGTTACTGGTGTCGTTTGGTTAGCGGATAAGTTTTATTTGGCTAAACAGCGCCAAATAAAAGTTGATAACGCACAAAACCAATGTGCGGAATCGCTGACACAAGAAACTATTGCAACCTTGTTAGAACCGTCAACAATGGTTGATACAGCGGTGCAAGTGTTTCCTGTAATCGCCTTTGTTTTAATTCTGCGCTCATTTATATATGAACCTTTTCAAATTCCGTCAGGTTCAATGATGCCAACGCTGCTGGATGGTGATTTTATTTTAGTGAATAAATTTAACTATGGTTTACGTGATCCTGTTGCTAGAAATAAATTTTATCAAGTTGGTTTACCTGAACGAGGAGATGTAGTGGTATTTAAATACCCTGATAACCCTAAAATTGACTATATTAAACGCGTCATTGGTTTACCGGGTGAGCGTATTATCTACCGTAATAAATCACTTTATATTAAACCTATATGTTTACCTATTGATGATAAGTGTCCTGAGTTTGAACACGTTATACAAGATTTTCAACAAACTGGCGAATATACTAATCATCATCGGCCTTTAAGTCGTTACACTTCAGTAATGCCCAATAAAACTCATGATATTTTAATCGATAATCAAATACCTCCTCGCACCGCTAATTATTTTAAACAAGCGGGCACGCAACGAGATGAGTTTATTGTTCCTAAAGGGCAGTATTTTGTTATGGGAGACAACAGGGACAATTCACTTGATGGTCGTTATTGGGGCTTTGTCCCTGAAGAAAATCTAGTGGGGGAAGCTGTTGCTATTTGGATGAGTTTTGATTTTGACCGAGATGAGACTGAGTGGTTACCTCATTGGATCCCAACAGGTGTTCGTTTAAGTCGTTTAGGTGCTATACATTAAATGATAAAAAACAATAATCAAGCCATTTTACGTTTATCAAAACGATTAGATTATAGCTTCAATAATCACACGTTACTTATTCAAGCGTTAACTCACCGAAGCGCCAAAGGTACACATAATGAGCGTTTAGAGTTTTTAGGTGATGCAATTTTAGGTTTTGTTATCGCAGAAGAATTGTTTTTACGCTTCCCCTCTCAAGACGAAGGTGATTTAACTCGTATGCGCTCTAGTTTAGTGAAAGGGGTTACTTTAGCTGAACTAGGAAAAGACTTTGCCTTAGGTGAACATTTGATTTTAGGACCTGGTGAGTTAAAAAGTGGTGGGCATCGACGAGAGTCTATTTTAGAAGATGCGATAGAAGCTATTATTGGTGCTGTTTATTTAGACTCTGATATGAATACCTGTAAAGAATTAATTTTAAACTGGTTCGCTTCAAGGCTGTCGAAAATAAAGCCAGGAAGTATTCATAAAGACCCTAAAACTCGCTTACAAGAATACCTTCAAGGTCGAAAAATTGAATTACCTCATTATGATGTCATTCACACTACGGGCCAGTCCCATAATCAAGAATTTACTGTACGATGTACAACTAGCGTAATTAAAAAAGAAGTGATTTGTAAAGGAACTAGCAGAAGAAAAGCCGAACAAGGTGCCGCTCAACAAGTATTGGAATTTATTGAAAATGTCAAATAGTTCAGATAATTTAACCATTGAAAGTAGTGTTAAACGCTGCGGTTTAATCGCCATTGTTGGTCGACCAAATGTGGGTAAATCAACTTTACTTAATTGTTTGTTAGGTCAAAAAATCAGTATTACTTCTAAAAAACCACAAACAACAAGGCATCGTATCTTAGGTATCTTAACCGAAGGTAATCATCAAGCGGTTTTAGTGGATACTCCTGGTTTACATTTAGATGAAAAGCGTGCCATTAATCGACTGATGAATCGTGCAGCGACTAGCTCTATCGCAGAAGTGGGCTTAGTGGTGTTTTTGGTAGAGGGTACCCACTGGACCGCTGACGATGAGTTAGTATTGAAAAAAATCCAACAAACAAACGTGCCCTGTGTCTTAGCCATTAATAAGGTTGATAATGTTCAAGATAAAGAAGCATTGTTACCTCATCTACAAGTATTAGCCGCAAAGTATGATTTTCAGACGATTGTTCCAATTTCAGCAAGTAAAGGTTATAACGTAGATAAAATACAGGATGCTTGTTTTACCAGTTTACCCGAAGGAGACTTTTGGTTTCCTGAAGATTATATCACGGACAGATCTAGTCGTTTTATGGCGTCAGAGATCATCAGAGAAAAATTGATACGCTTTACTGGTGATGAATTACCCTATTCAACTACCGTTGAAATTGAACAATTTAAAGTGGATGACAAAGGGATTCTTCATATTAATGCTTTGATTCTAATTGAGCGAAGTAGTCAAAAGCGTATGGTTATTGGCAAAAAAGGTGAGCGATTAAAAACCATAGGTGCTGAAGCTCGACGAGACATGGAAAACTTATTTGATCAAAAAGTTTTTTTAGAAACTTGGGTTAAAGTTAAATCTGGCTGGGCTGATGATGAAAGAGCATTGCGTAGCTTAGGTTACGGCGACGAATATTCAGGTTAGCTTTAAATAACTATGATGGAATTTATAGAACAATCAGCTTTTGTATTACACAGTCGACCTTATAGAGATCATAAGCAAATTGTTGAGCTGTTAACTGAACATGAGGGTAAAGTGTCAGCAATTGTTTACTCTGGTAAAACCAATAAATCAAATAAAAAAGGATTGATACAACCCTTTAACCCATTAAATGTTGTCTTAAAAGGACATAGTAGTTTACGTAACTTAAGCCGAATAGAGCTTTCTGAAAAGTCTTATGCCCTTAAAGGAGAACATCTCTATAGCGGTTTTTATATGAATGAATTATTGGTGAGACTATTAGGGGAATCAATTGCTTGTCCTATTTTATTTCATCATTATAGATCAACCTTATCTGCGTTATCTGAAAAAAAATCTATTGAACCTGTTTTGAGAAAGTTCGAATTAGACTTACTTGATGAGTTAGGCTTTTCCCTTGATTTTTCGCCTGTTTTTAAGAACAATTCCCAAAGCTTCTATTATATAACAGAGCAAGGCTTTATTTCTGCTGAAGATAAGCTTAATCTGCCATTATTCAAGGGCATACATTTAAACGCTATTGCTGAACAAAATCTAGCTGATAGTGGCGTGTTACATTGTAATAAAATTTTAATGAGACAAGTGATTAATGGTTTGTTAGGTGGTAAGCCATTGAATAGTAGAAAGCTTTTTTTAAAGCGCCTTGTCAAAATTGATAGTAATCCATTGGATAGAACCAAGAAATAACCCCCAAATTAGTGCAAAATCTAGAACTAAGCTGAGATTCAAGTTATGAAAGATATTTTATTAGGCGTTAATGTAGATCATATTGCCACGTTGCGCCAAGCAAGAGGTACAAATTATCCTGACCCTGTTTATGCTGCATCGGTTGCTGAGCACGCTGGTGCTGATGGTATTACTGTTCATTTACGTGAAGATAGGCGACATATTCAAGACCGTGATATATATGTATTAAAAGAAACACTTAATACTAGGATGAATTTAGAAATGGCGGTTACCGATGACATGTTGGCAATAGCTTGTGACATTAAACCAGTTTTTTGCTGTTTAGTGCCAGAAAAACGTGAAGAGTTAACCACAGAAGGTGGATTAGATGTTGCGGGACAACTTGATAAAATTTCAAGAGCGGTAGCTCAACTTGCGGAAGTTGGTACGCAAACCAGTTTATTTATTGATGCCGATAAAATCCAAATTGATGCCGCTTTTGCCAGTAAAGCTACTTATATTGAGATTCATACTGGTAAATATGCAAACGCTCCTAAAGAAGAGGAGCAAGAAGCAGAATTAAAACGTCTAATTGTCGGGATAAAATATGCTCATTCTCTTGGGCTTAAGGTTAATGCTGGCCATGGTTTAAATTACTTTAATGTTAAACCTATTGCTGCCATTGAAGAAATCATTGAATTAAATATTGGCCACGCCATTATTGCAAGAGCAGTAATTGATGGTTTAGACAAAGCGATCAGAGATATGAAACGTTTAATGCTTGAGGCTAGAAGTGGTTATGACAGTTAATTAGTTGTTAATTAACTGTTGATATTTTTCGTTGCCTTATGCTGCGGTTGTCGTGCAGAAAAAACTACTGGGTAATAGAGTTTCGTCAAATGAACGCTTTAATGATGATCAATTAATGGATAAAAGAACTCAGACTCTAGAGACAATCTGTCTGGTGGCCTAGGCTTTCTCTGACATAAAATTTTCTGCAAGTAATCGTGGACAATTTGTTTTGATCTACAATCTATTCGAAAAGAAAAGGGTCAAACTTTAGCAGTATTAACTTGCAATAGTTATGTTGCTAAGATTAACGAGGATGGTGAAATAAATACCAGATCCGATATCACCATTCGGTAGCTTATTTTTTAGTTTTCATTTTCAATGATCAACCTCAAACTCTCTCTAAAATTTTTGGTCCTTGTACCAATATATTATCTAATTGCTCAAAAAACTCAAAAAAATCGGGCTCGAGATCATCAAGAGAATAATTCAGTTTTAATTGGACTTCAATATGCTGGGTTATCTTACTAAGGCTAGGAACGCCTGTATAACAACAAGTACCATTAAGTTTGTGAATAAGCGTTTTAATTTGTTCAACATCTTGGCAAGTTAAGGCATCAGAAACGTCTTGTTTTGTAGATGGTAAGCTTTTAATTAATCCGTCTAACATGTTTTTTGCTAAATCCGTTCTATTGCCTGTGCGTTTTAATGCTAAAGGCCAGTCTATTAGGTTAGCTGACGGAAATTTGCTAGCTAGCGAGTCATTAATGTTAAACTCAGTATCTTCTACTTTTTGGATATCGTCATAACGAGTAATGGTAGGTGTAAATAAATTTAAGTCACAATATTCATAAATATTATGTCGTAACATGCTCTCATCAATAGGTTTGGTAATATAACCATTAAAACCTTGCTGTAATAATTTTTCCTTCTCACCTTTTAGTGCAAGAGCAGTAACAGCTATGATAGGAGTTTTATCATTAGGTGTTTTGTCCTTAATTATTTTTAGTGCCGTTACGCCATCCATTACTGGCATTTGAATGTCCATGAAAATTATGGCGAATATTCCATATTTACAATATTCAACCGCCTCTTTACCATTATTTGCTGTCGTGACTTCCATGACCTGTTCAAGTAATAGAGTTTTAATGAGTTTTAAATTTGTTTTGTTATCATCAACAACGAGTACTTTAATGGGCACTTTTGTAAGT
>Ga0307488_10002170_pt1 | contig 16592 bp, 11 predicted proteins | sample SB02metaG_FD_202248 | JGI IMG/M metagenome (GOLD analysis project Ga0307488, IMG submission 202248) | Sea-ice brine microbial communities from Beaufort Sea near Barrow, Alaska, United States - SB 0.2 | ecosystem: Environmental > Aquatic > Marine > Coastal | place: USA: Alaska | collected... | reverse complement strand
CATAATTATAGACAGCTAGAATGCTTTGCATAGGTAAAAGCTTAGAATACTTTAGGAAAAACAATGACAACCAACACAACTTCAGTACTTTTTGTTTGTTTGGGTAATATTTGTAGGTCGCCCAGTGCTGAAGCCGTTTTTAAGAAAAAAGCAGCTGAGATGGGGATGATTGTCGACATCGATTCTGCTGGTACGGCTGGTTATCACAAAGGGGCTGCGCCTGACAAACGTTCGCAAGGGGTGGGTATGGAAAGAGGGTATGATTTTAAAGGTTTAAAGTGCCGAAAAGTAATGGCTCAAGATTTTCAAAAGTTTGATTATATATTAGGTATGGATAACCAAAATATTATCAATTTGTTAGAAGCTTGCCCTGAAGAGTTTCAATATAAGGTGTCATTACTTTTAAGCTTTTGTGCATCTGAAGAACAAGAAGTGCCTGACCCTTATTACGGCGGCAAAGGCGGGTTTGAATATGTTTTAGATCTCATTGAACAAGGCGCAGATGGCTTAATTAATCATCTTACATCTACTGGGTAATAAGTTAGCTATTTATATTTCAAGAATAAATGCATTTGTGATTGAAGTTTCCGCCCATACCCTCTAAATTCTCGAGCCAGTTTGTCGGTACAACTTCTAATCGACTACCTAACATCTATTTTACAAGGAAAAATCGTGAGTCATTGGCAACCAGATAGTTGGCGTTCAAAGCCCATTTTACAACAACCTACCTATGAAGATAAACAACACCTTAAACAGGTCGAAGATACTCTTGGCGGTTATCCTCCTTTGGTGTTTGCTGCTGAAACGCGTGCTCTTTATAAGCAGTTAGGTGATGTAGCAGAAGGTCACGGTTTCTTATTGCAGGGCGGTGACTGCGCTGAATCTTTTGATGAATTTAACGCGCCAAAAATCCGCGACACGTTTAAAGTTATTTTGCAAATGGCCATAGTGCTGACCTATGCGGGTCGTTGTCCGGTGATTAAAGTTGCTCGAATGGCAGGGCAGTATGCTAAGCCTCGTTCAGGTGATTTTGAAACCATTGATGGCGTGTCTTTACCTAGCTATCGTGGCGATATTATTAACAGTTTTGAATTTACTGAAGCATCACGTAGGCCCGATCCCCAGCGGATGATTGAAGCCTATCATCGTGGTGCCTCTACTCTAAATTTACTGCGTGCTTTTGCTCAGGGTGGTTTAGCTGATTTACATGAAGTGAATCGCTGGAATATGGCGTTTGTTGAAAATAACCCTTTAAAAGATCGTTATCATGACTTAGCTAAGCGCATTCAAGATTCATTAGAATTTATGGATGTCATGGGAATTAATTCAACCAACACGCCTACTTTGCATGAAACTAGCCTGTATACCTCTCATGAGGCTTTGTTACTGAACTATGAGCAAGCTTTGACCCGTGTCGATACCTTAACGGATAAGTGGTACAACTGTTCGGCACATATGTTATGGATTGGTGAGCGAACTCGTCAACTTGATCATGCACACTTGGAGTTTTTCCGCGGCATTCACAACCCTATTGGTGTAAAAGTAGGCCCAAGTATGCAAGAAGATGAATTAATTCAGCTGATTGATGCACTCAACCCCAGCAATGACGCAGGTCGACTGACGTTGATCACCCGTATGGGCGCAGACAAGCTGGAGCAGAACTTGCCTAAACTGTTACGCCGAGTTAAACAAGAAGGCCGTAAAGTGGTATGGAGCTCTGATCCTATGCACGGCAACACCTTTAAAGCCTCAAGTGGTTATAAAACTCGTAACTTTGATGCTATTCTGCGTGAAATTCAACAGTTTTTTGCTGCACACAAAGCCGAAGGCACACATGCCGGTGGTATTCACTTAGAGATGACAGGGCAACATGTGACTGAGTGCACCGGCGGCGCTTACCAAATCAGTGATGACGATTTAGCTCAAGCTTATAAAACTCAATGTGACCCGCGGTTAAATGCTGATCAAGTATTAGAAATGGCGTTTCTAGTGGCTGACCATTTACGTGACGCATAAAAAAAACATAAAATATGCCGCTTTGGGATGTGTTCGATTGCAATGCGGCTGTTTAAAATGCTATCAATGATAATCGTTTGTATTAGCATTATATGAGCAGGTAATCCTATGACCCTCTGAGAAATTAGAAAAAACAATCTGCATTAATCGACAGTCTTGATCACACTTTAAAATGGAATAGTATTACTGTAATAAATCAGATTCAATTTTAAAAAAATCATTGGCCACATTGACTAAGGAAGTGGCGGTAAGTTGAGGTACGCCATAGACTTGGGTTTTACAGCCATATTTTTCACTCACTTTTTTGAGTAATAAATCAAAATCCCCGTCACCGGACAATAAAACAATGGTATCTGCATTTTCTGCGGCTTCTAACACATCTATCGCAATGCCAACATCCCAATCTCCTTTGGCTGAACCATCGCTGCGTTGGATGTAAGGTTTTAATTTTATATCAAAGCCAATATGTTTGAGTGCGCTTTGAAATTTTTGCTGTTGTTGATCACCTTTATCAATAGCATAGGCATTGGCCATAATAATGTCACCTTGATATTGAATCTGTTGCCAGAATCGACGGTAATTAAATTGGCGAGCGTAGGCTTGCCGAGTGGTGTAGTAGATATTTTGCACGTCAACAAATATGGCGATTTTTTCCAAAGTAGATCACTCGTAATTAATAAACTAGTCCAATGATAACATTTTTAAGCCTGTGAATAATGTGCTACACCCAAGCTACCTCAAAATGTGGGTTTCAGAACGACTTGGGCGCTTCAATTCTTGGCAATTGCTGCATGCATTGTTCTGCCTCCTACATACCTGATGTCGAAGGCAAAGTTGTTAATGACTGATTGTTGCCTACCTTCTGAATTGGCGTAACGAAGGAGTGGAGTGCCCTAGGTGTTCCCTTCAAGCAGATTTAAACCGCTTTCAACTCCCACTGAATCTGGATTTTGAGGTGGTTTGGGTATGGGTATGGTAGACCATTTAGTCTAATTAATAGTTGACTAATCGATAAAAGGTAAGTATGTTGCTTTTCGGTTTGTAGAACATTTCACAATACAAACCTCCAATGTTATGTCTTTCCTTGATCCAGTCAGCCAACATTAAAAAACGTAATCTTTAGGTAGCGCCGTATAGGTAAAGACCAAAAGTATTACAATAACAAGCTGAATTATCGTACGACGAATTAATGGGTATTAAACATCGTAGCAAACTATATTTGCAGATGTCTCATCGAACAAGAACTTAAGGTTTTAGTAGTATCGTCAAAACTGTAATGGGCTTATTTTTAGTTTAACTATTTATGGCTTCATGTTTTGAAGCACAAAATAGTCATATTTAATGAGTTTTATTATGTCTTATACATATAACGGAACACAGATTTCGGTAATGTGCCCAGTGCACAACATCTCTGTGAACAAACATAAAGTGGCGTTTGCCGACAAGTGTGGTCAGAAAATGGGCACCTTCGCAAATACCTCTGATGCAAAACAATTTGTCTCTTGGTTACTTAATATTAAGTAAAAAAATCAAGTATTCAACATACAAAAAAACCGGAGCAATCCGGTTTTTTCAATTTTACACTTTGTAAACTCGTAACTAGAGGCTATTTTACACCCCTAAACTTGCCAAGTAACTCTCGTAGTCACCTTTGAAATCAACGATGCCATCTGGTTGCATATCGATAATACGCGTAGCTACTGTGGACACAAATTCTCTATCATGACTGACAAAAATTAAAGTGCCTTTGTAATTTTCTAAGGCTAAGTTCAAAGACTCGATGGACTCCATATCTAAGTGATTGGTGGGTTCATCCATCACTAATATATTGGGTTTTTGCAGCATTAACTTGCCAAACAACATACGCCCTTGTTCACCACCTGAAATGACTTTGACTGATTTATTGATGTCATGTTGCGAGAATAACAATCTACCCAAAGTACCGCGCATGATCTGTTCGTCGTCACCTTCTTGGGCCCATTGGTACATCCAATCCATCAGTGTTTTGTCTTCTTCAAAATCAGCAGCATGATCCTGTGCATAATAACCAATGTTGCTGTTCTCAGACCATTTTACGCTACCGGCAGTTAAGTCCGTTTCACCCACTAAACATTTTAATAAGGTTGTTTTACCCACACCGTTTGGACCAATAATAGCCACTCTTTCGCCCACTTCGATCATCAGATCCAAGTTTTTATATAGTTCTGTATCGTATGCCTTGGCTAAACCTTCTACTTCCACCGCTAATCGATGTAATTTTTTGGTTTCTTCAAAACGAATAAATGGACTTTGACGGCTAGAGGGTTTCACTTCATTCAATTGAATTTTATCAATCTGCCGTGCACGGGAAGTGGCTTGTTTTGATTTTGATGCGTTTGCTGAGAAACGGCTCACAAACGCTTTAAGCTCAGATATTTGTGCTTTTTTCTTGGCGTTATCTGACAACAGTTGGTCACGAGATTGTGTGGCTGCTGTCATGTATTCATCGTAGTTGCCTGGAAATAAACGAATTTCGCCGTAATCAATGTCTGCCATATGACTACACACAGAATTTAAAAAATGCCTATCATGAGAAATAATGATCATGGTGCAGTTACGTTCGTTCAGCACGGTTTCTAACCAGCGGATAGTGTTGATATCCAAGTTGTTGGTAGGCTCATCCAGCAACATAATGTCAGGGTCAGAAAATAATACTTGGGCAAGTAACACCCTAAGTTTCCAACCTGGTGCAATTTCGCTCATAGGACCAAAATGTTGCTCAACAGGAATACCCACACCAATCAAAAGTTCGCCGGCTCTAGATTCAGCCGTGTAGCCATCCATTTCGGCAAATTCATTCTCTAAATCGGCCACTCTGATACCGTCTTCTTCAGTCATTTCAGGATTGGAATATATAGCATCCCGTTCAATTTTAACTTTCCAAAGCTCACCATGACCCATAACAACCGTATCAATCACGCTGCACTCTTCGTAGGCAAATTGGTCTTGTTTTAGTTTACCAATACGTTCACCTGGGTCGACAGACACATTGCCGCCAGAAGGCTCTAAGTCACCACCAATGATTTTCATAAAAGTTGACTTACCACAACCATTTGCGCCAATTAGGCCATATTTATTGCCATTGCCAAATTTTGCTGAGACATTTTCAAATAAAGGCTTTTCGCCAAATTGGATTGTAATATTTGCAGTTGTTAGCAACGTCGGTACCCCAGTATTAATATTCAACTATCGTTTGCCACCACGTACCTTAAATTGATGACGTGTAAGATGGCAAAATTTCGGCGCATATTATGCCATAAAAATTGCGATATCGCTAAGGGAGCGATGGTTCTTTTTGAGGTTTTAAGCTTTGCTATTTAGCAACTCAGATTTTAATTGGGCTAAATGACGGCGCATCATACGCTGGCACTGTTTAGTACTCAGTACTGACGTTCCAGTATCTTGCTTATTCTGGTAGGTTAATCGTAAATAGAGTTGGGTGAGTTGAGAAAATGTATCACTCACTTTATGTGGGTAGTGTTCACTAATTTGTCGACTAAACGTAGTCGGACCTTGCCAAATAGCTCGTTGGGTTCCTGCTTTTTCAAAGGCTTTCAAGGCGTTTACGTACAAACCTTGGGTTGTGCCCAGACGATTTTGTAACCAGTGGGGAAGAAAAAATAAGCTCAGTAAAAATCCGATCGCGAATACTATTCCTACTCCTAAGATAGATAAACGTTCTGGGGTTAATTTTCCTAAAATAGATTTGAATAAGTCGCGCTGCTTTTCGCTGTTGAATCCTAATACCCAGCGACTCCAGTTGTAGTCTATGTCTGCTAAAAAGAGTCGTATATTATTGAGCCAAGCTACATTGGCGAGTCTGGCAAGAGAAAAGGGCGAATCAGCCAAGAAACTACCTTCTTCTAGCATCGCTTGTTGCAAACCAAATGCTATTCTATCCGGTGATACAAGGGCTGTAGGGTCTATTCGTTGCCAACCCGCGTTATCACTCCAGGTTTCTACCCATGCATGGGCATCGTATTGATAGATACTCAAATAAGGCGAACTCACATTATTTTCTACTAGCTCACCGCCTTGATACCCTGTCACTATGCGGGCAGGAATACCACCTAATCTTAAGGCATAAGCTAACGCGCTGGCATAGTGGCTGCAAAACCCGGCTTGATTCTCAAATAAGAAGCGGTCAACCGGATCCACCAACATAACATCAGGGCGTAAGGTATAAACAAAGGGGTTGTCAATAAAGTGACTTAACACTGCTTCTACAAAGTCGTTGTTGTCTTGAAATTGTGCGCGCAGATTACTGACCCATTCTTGCGTTTTGTTGTTGCCCTTTTCAGGTAACGTCAGATTTATTCGTTTGTCAGCTACAGTAAGCGTTTGATCGGCCAATGCTTCAGGGTATGAACGCACCGCGTACTGATATTTACTCACCACAGGTTGGCGATTAAACAACAAAAAGTCACTGCTTTGCATGATACTCTTTCGGCTATGGATATCTGCTGGCACGGCTATGTCCAATGCGAACAACCAAGGTTGATTGGTTGGCTCTGCGATCACCTCATAATCAAAAAAAGGGCCGGTCAATTTAGGCTCAAATTGCTGTTTTGTTTTTAATTGATATTCTCGTACCTTGTGACGGTAGGCGTGGACTTTCCACGTTTTGCCATCAAAGTCTTCCATCACAATGGCGCGCCAGTATCTATGCCTAGCAATGGGCGGTGTGTCTTCGAATGTTGCTCGAAACGCCAATTCGCTTGATTGAGTCAGGGCTGCGATATCGCCTGGAGTGATGTGTTCTGAGAGTCCTGTTTGCGCACCTTGAGATTTTGGAGTGTGCCACAGTGGTGGTAACTGAGGCAGCACCAAAAACATTAACAAGCCTATGGGTAAGGCTTGTGAGCTTAGTATAGAAATGGTTTTTAATTGTTTTTGCATAGTCTTTGAAGGGGCGTGATAACAAGCCAAACTTAATAATAGCGCCATACACATCAAAGCATAAAATAGACTAAAGCCTATTGATTGATGAAAAATAAAACCACAGCCAATCAAAAAAAACAAACTAATTACTAACTGATAGACATCTTTTCGACTGCGCATTTGCATCAGTTTTAAGGCACAGGCTAGGATTAATAAATTAACCATTCCAAATAATAAGCCGGCACTTAAAGCTGAGTAAATTAATCCTAGAATACTTAACACCGCTAATAAATTTAGGGTACGAATCGACGGTAGATGTCTGTAATAATTGAAGTAAATTGCACCTCTGATGACCGCTGCGCAAGCAACCAATAACAATATCCAAATAAGTATCGAAGCAAAAAGACTAAAACTGACAAACACCAATATCGCTGCCAATAATAGTAACGCAATATTTTTAGAGGACTGTGCCGTGCCTTGATTCATAAGTTTTTGTTTCAGCCTGAACAACATCCTTACAGGTCCGCTTCAGTAAAATAGGCTAATGCACGTAAACAAGCGTGTCGGTGCCCAGCACCACTATTGGGTGCAATACATTGTGTGCCTAAATCTAATCCAAAGGTGCGTTGAGTTCGGCTCAACTCAATGACCTGATAACACAATTCGCCAAGCTCTTTGTCTAAAGCAAACTTGTCTAAAGCCATTTTGTCTAAGTCAAGGTTATCTAACGCTGTGTCCAACACTATACTGGGCGCTAACGCCTTGTTTTTATAATCCGCAGATAGTTTAAGCCAACCTATATGATGGCTAATGGAAGAAAATTGTTTACTGACCATTCCTCGCCCCTTAGCCAGTTGTTTCCATGCGACATGGTTTAACGGTTCGCCAACTTGGTATGCTTTTAAATGAGAAAAATCATCGTGACCGGTTTGTTCATTGGATATTCCACCACTTTTTTTAGCACTATTATGATCATTAATGTGCAGTTGTATCTCGCAAGGTAAGGGTTTAGGAAACACAGTGATTTCGTGAATAAAAGCCAAATGTGTCCAACAACGGTACAAACCCAAAGGATAAAAGCTTTGAACTGTGACTCTAGATAATGTCAATTTTCCTCTTTGATAACACGTTTGGCTTAGGTGTATTGGATTAGTCAATGCATCGGCATCTACTTCAGTACTTTGTTGTTCATGTTGAAATTTGGTTTTTTTAGTAGATTGATACTGATTAGTTTGAAATTTAAAATGTAACAGTCCTTTTGAAGCAAGGTTGTTGCTATCGTTGTTGGCATTTAACCACAAAGGTATTTGCATATTATCACCCACAAATACTTCAGGGCACTTTCCAATTTGTAAATCGATACGGGCAAAGTTGATATAGCTGGCTAATAAGTTGACTAAAAATATTGCCAATAAAAAATAACACAGTAACAACATCAAGTTATTTTGATAGTTAGTACCAAGCAAAAATAGCAGAACGCACAAAGATAAAAATAACAGGCCAAATTTAGCGGGGAAAATAAAAATATTGTGATGGTTTAAGTGATGTTGTGTGGCCGCGGGAATTCGCTTATCTAACCATTTGTTCCAGTAACTTTGTAGTAAGGTCATAACTGAGCCTAAGCTGCAATAGGGTCGATAGCTTCGAGCAAGGTTTTGCTTAAACTGCCTTGAGAACTGAAATCGCTTGAAGCACTCCGTAGCCGATGTTCCGCTACTGCCGGGAGTATGGCTTGTACATCTTCTGGAATGATAAAATCTCTATTATTGATAAAGGCCCACGCTTTAGCTGAGCTTAGCAATGCTTTAGTTGCACGTGGTGATAGTGGGCTGGCGAATTGGTTGTTTTCGCGGCTAAACGTGACCAAACGTAATATGTAATTGAGTAATTCATCTGAGGCATGTACGCGTCTGGCTGACACCTGTAACTCAATAAATTCGGCTATACTCATTACCGTTTCTACCTCATGTTGCACCCCACCTAACTGAGTCTTTAACATGCTTTTTTCTGCTTCTTTGTCTGGATATCCCAGCTGAATACGCATTAAAAAACGGTCCAATTGAGACTCAGGTAGAGGATAAGTGCCTGATTGATGCATGGGGTTTTGTGTGCCAATTACAAAAAACGGTGAGGGCAGTAGGCGGGTTTTTCCATCTAAACTGACTTGTCTTTCTTCCATGGCTTCAAGCAAAGCACTTTGTGTTTTCGGGCTAGCCCGATTAATTTCATCGGCTAGCACCAGTTGATTAAAAATAGGCCCCGGGTGAAAGCGAAAAGTTTGTTCGTTGTTATCATAAATGTTGATCCCCAACATATCTGCTGGCAATAAGTCTGATGTGAATTGGATACGAGAATATTCCAAGCCTAGTACTTTGGCCAAAGTATGTGAAAGAGTGGTTTTCCCCATACCGGGTAAATCTTCGATTAACAAATGGCCATTAGCTAACAAACATGTCAGTGCCAATTTAACTTGTTGTTGTTTGCCAATTAACACCTGACAGGATTGCTCTATGGCCATAGCCAATTTGTTGTGTAGCATAGGGTAATGGTATCCGGTGTATTCAATAGATTGTGCGAATCAATATTTTAGCGTAAATAAGGCAATTTTTTGGTGGTTTAGCTAATACTTATGTATGAAATGGAATTAATCGATGAATTGATTGCGTCAATCCGTATAATATTAGTTATGTGCACCGTTTAAAAAAATAATCTCATGAAAAGTATTCAAATAGAAGATGATCTTTACCACTTTATTGCTTCACAGACCCAAGATATTGGTGAAAGTGCATCAGATATTTTACGTCGTTTAGTTATGCCTGAGTCGCTGCTTAACCCAGTGCAAGGAAGCATTGCTGAAGAGCCCCAGCCCGTATACGCTATAGATAATGATGAAAGTGATGTTCAAAGCGCCGAGCAAGTTTGTCAGGCATCGGCTGTGTTTAGGGAACTTGAAGGGCAACAGTTGCAAGCTATTCCTAAGATGGTGGAGAGATGGCTGTTGGTATTATCCATTATCCAAAAATATCATACTCAGCAATTCTCTAAAGTGTTGGGCATGAGCGGACGTAATAGAACGTATTTTGCCACCGATAAAGACACGCTATTAGCGACCGGCAGTAGTACTAACCCTAAAAATGTGCCTGGCTCAGAATATTGGGTGATCACCAATAATAATACTGTAAAAAAAATCAATATGCTCAAAGACGTCGCTGCGCAGGTGGGCTTTAACTTATCCGAAATAGAACAACTGATTGCAGCACTTGCCCCTGAACAGGTTTAATAAATAATAAGGATTATAATGGCTCTACATCCAGAAGCAGGAAAACCCGCTAGTAAAGAACAGTTGGTCAACGTTGCTAAGTTGACTAGCGCCTATTACACCTATCAACCAACAAAAGGTGATGGCACTCAAGCTGTCTCTTTTGGTACGTCAGGACATCGTGGTAGTGCATTTTTATATACCTTTAACGATATGCATATCGCTGCTATCTGTCAGGCGCTAGCTGAATTTCGCAAGGACCAAAATATTACGGGTCCTTTATATATGGGCATGGACACCCATGCTTTATCTGAAGCCGCGTTTTCAACTGCTGTGGAAGTATTAGCAGCAAACTGCGTTTTTCTTGTCGTCCAAGAAAATCGAGGGTATACCCCTACACCGGTCATTTCTCATGCTATTTTGCAGCATAACGTCGACGCTTCAAAAGACCAAGCTGATGGTGTGGTCATCACCCCATCACATAACCCTCCAGAAGATGGCGGTTTTAAGTATAACCCGCCTCACGGCGGACCGGCAGACAGCGACGTAACCAACCTTATTCAACAACGTGCCAATGAGATCATCAGCAATGACATGGCTGATGTGAAACGTATGAGTTTAGCCGCCGCCTATGACTCTGCTTATGTAACAGAAATTGATTTTGCTGAAGATTACATTGCGCAGCTTGACCAAGTCATAGATATGCAAGCCATTGCCAAGGCGGGATTAGTGTTAGGCACAGATCCACTTGGAGGTGCAGGTTTAGGCTACTGGGACAGAATTGCCGAGCGTTATGGGATCAACATCGAAGTGGTTAACCGTAATGTTGATCAGCAATTTGGCTTTATGCGCCGAGATAAAGATGGAAAAATCCGCATGGATTGCTCATCACCCTATGCCATGGCCGGTTTGATTGATTTAAAAGACAAGTTTGATGTGGCCTTTGGCAACGATCCTGATTTTGACCGACACGGTATCGTCACCCGCAAAAGTGGCTTAATGGATCCGAATCATTATCTAGCTGTGGCCATTCAATACTTATTTCAACACAGAACACAATGGCCAAAAAATATCAAAGTCGGTAAAACCTTAGTGTCCAGTAGTATGATTGACCGTGTGGTGGCAGGCCTAGGCCGTGAATTGGCTGAAATGCCAGTAGGGTTTAAATGGTTTGTACAAGGTTTATTGAATAGTGAAATCGGTTTTGCCGGTGAAGAAAGTGCCGGCGGTATATTTTTACGTCGAAATGGCAAACCATGGGCAACCGATAAAGACGGGATCATCATGTGTTTGTTGGCCGCTGAAATTATTGCGGTAACAGGTAAAGATCCCGGTGAGCATTATCAAGCACTTACCGAGCAGTTTTCATCACCTGTGTATACTCGTATTGATGTAGCGGCAAATCATGCCCAGAAACAGGTATTAAGCAAAATGGACAAAAGTGTTATTCAATTCACCGAGCTTGCAGGTGAAACTATCACCAATATTCAAACTCATGCTGCGGGTAACAATACGGCCATTGGAGGAGTGAAAGTTAGCACTGAAAATGGCTGGTTTGCAGCGCGCCCATCTGGCACTGAAGAAATCTATAAAATATACGCAGAAAGTTTTAATGGTTCTGAACATCTTGATCTATTAGTAAACGAGGCCCAAAAACTGGTCGAACAAGTGTTTAAAGCCGCAAATGTGTAAAGAATAAATCCAAATTAATAATGAAATGTACAAAACAGAGGTATTTTTATGTGAACACCTCTGTTTTTTTGAATATTTAACGTTTATTTAACAAACTATTTTAAAAAATCCTGCTAAAACTACCTCATTAAATTTTTCTGTCATTTTATTACGTCATTTAAAACCTGATCTAGACAACATACCTCAGGGTAAGTGACATCTGAATAAAGCTAATTTGAGGTGTGATATGAGTGTAAAAAGTTCAGTTTCTAAACCATCTTCGTTACCAAAGAAAAACATAAAAGATGCAATTGTTAGACATTTACATTGTTCATTAGGCACGGACGAAAACAAAGCAAACAACCACGCTTGGTGGAAAGCCACCTGCGCATCAGTGCAAGAACATGTGTTGGAGCAACTGCGTAAATCGCAAAAGTCACATTATATAAATGATACCCGTGCCGTACATTATTTTTCTGCAGAGTTTTTAATGGGCCGTTTAATGTCCAACAACCTGCATAATTTAGGTTTGTTCGAACAAACCGATCAAGCCTTAAAAGAATTAGGTGTCAACCTCACCGACATTATGGAAGAAGAGCCGGATATGGCGCTGGGTAATGGAGGTTTAGGGCGATTAGCTGCATGTTTTATTGATTCGCTTGCAACACTTGATATGCCAGCTGTGGGATATGGTTTACATTATGAGCATGGTTTATTCCGTCAAGAAATCAAAAATGGTGAACAAATAGAACGCCCAGATAGCTGGCGTGATTACGGCAACCCATGGGAAATATGCCGTCCAGAGTCAATTCAAGAAATTCCACTGTATGGTTATGTTGAAACCAAATATGGTGAGAACGGGGGCATTAGCAAAGAATGGCATCCTAGATTGATTGTTAAAGGACTTCCTTGGGATATTCCAGTGGTGGGTTATGGTGGTAAAACTGTAAATGTGTTGCGTTTATGGCAAAGCCAAGCGTCAGATTATTTCAACTGGGATGTATTTAACGCTGGTGGATATGTGGATGCACAGAAAGAAAACGTACAAGCTGAGACGATTTCTAAAGTCTTGTACCCCAATGATGAAACTGAAGTGGGTAAAGAGTTACGTTTAATTCAACAATATTTCTTTAGTGCCTGTTCGCTAAAAGATATCATTCGCCGTTATAAAAGAGCTCACGGAGATGATTGGAGCCGTTTTTCCAGTCAAGTGGTGGTCCAATTGAACGACACCCATCCCGCTATTGCCATACCTGAATTGATGCGAATTTTGTTAGACAGAGCTGAACTCAATTGGGATACTGCATGGAAGATTTGTAGCAAAACATTTGCCTACACTAATCATACGTTATTACCCGAAGCGCTTGAAAAATGGCCGGCTCGTATGTTTGAAAAAATTCTACCAAGGCACTTAGAAATTATTTACGAAATCAATCACCGCTTTATGAGTGACGTGGAGAAAGTGTGGCCAGGTAATAATCTCATCAAGCAAAAGTTATCGATCATCGAAGAAGGCAATGAAAAGATGATACGTATGGGTAACTTGTCGGTCATTGGTTCATTTGCCGTTAACGGTGTGGCTGAAATTCATTCGTCGTTAGTGAAGAAAAACCTGTTTCCTGAATTTCATGAAATGTGGCCAGATAAGTTAACGAATGTCACCAACGGTATTACCCCGCGCCGATGGTTAAAGGCATGTAATCCTAAATTATCTGCCTTGATAGATGAAAAGATTGGCACTGATTGGCCGTTGCATCTAGAAAAACTAGAGCAACTGAGTCAGTTTGCTGACAATGCTATATTTCAGAAACAATTTATGAGAATAAAGTATGAAAATAAAGTGGCGCTGGCAAAAGAGGTACTAACGTTAACGGGTATAGAAATTAATCCTAAGGCTATCTTTGATGTGCAAATTAAACGCTTACATGAGTATAAACGTCAACATCTCAACCTGTTACATATCATGGCGCTTTATCGTCGTTTGTTAGAAAACCCTAATTACGACATGCAACCTAGAGTGTTTTTGTTTGGTGCTAAAGCTGCACCTGGCTATAAATTAGCGAAAGACATTATTTATGCCATCAACCAAGTGGCTGAAAAAGTAAATAATGACAAACGGGTAAACGGTAAAATAAAAGTGGTGTTTTTACCTAATTATCGGGTTAGCTTGGCCGAGAAAATCATTCCCGCTGCTGATATTTCTGAACAAATTTCTACTGCCGGCTTAGAAGCCTCAGGTACAGGCAATATGAAGTTATCATTAAATGGTGCTTTAACAGTGGGCACATTAGACGGCGCGAATATTGAGATCGCTGAAGAGGTTGGTGACGAAAATATTTTCATTTTTGGGCTAAACGTAGATGAAGTCTCTGAACTTGATGAAGTGGGCTACAACCCTTTTGATTTCTATTACAACAATAAAGAAATCAAAGCAGTGTTAGATTGGCTTGAAACAGATTACTTCACACCAGGTAAACCAGGTGCATTAGCATCCCTGAAGCATAGTTTGTTAGAGGGAGGAGACCCTTACAAAGTGTTGGCCGATTTTCAGTCCTATTCAGATGCACAGCAAAAAGCCGATAAGGCTTATGGTGATAAATCCGGCTGGGCAAAAATGGCAATACTCAATACCGCACGTATGGGTAAATTCACCTCAGATCGCTCTATTAAGGATTATGTTGAAAAAATTTGGCGATTAGAGCCATGTACAGTAGAGTAAATTTTATACCTAGATGATTTAAGCTAAATTAGGGTGTTATTCTCCCTAGATGAATTAAAGCTCAAACAAGTGTGTGAGCTTTAATTGTTTTACAATTAAGGAAAATAACCTAAAATGTTATTATTTAAGTTATTTGCGTAAGTATTAGCATCGGCCATTGACAAATAGTTTAATGGATATTTAACGGGTGAAAATTTTTAATGCAACATGAATCATTAATCACCATTCCAAATAGATATGCGTTTTTGGGTGAAATAGAGCAGCTTCTTGAAACAAACACGGAACAATCTTTATTGTTAATTGATGTGGTGCGTTTTTCAGATGTCAGCGCCAGTTTTGGGTACGATTATGGTGACAAAGTACTATTAGAAATTGCGAATCGTATCGCGTTTCTGTTTAATGATAACGGGATTTTTGGCCGAATTAGTGGAGACATTTTTGGTTTGATTATTTCAGGTACCCATCAACAAAAACAGTTGCATGGTTTTTATAGCCATCTAGTTCAACATTTCAAAACACCTATACAATGTGATGATCACGCCTTTATTGCTGACTTTAATGTGGGTGCCGCATCAAATCCTAAAAATAATAGTGATATTAACAAATTTTTCTCCTTAGCTGAAACGGCTTTAAAACAAGCAAAAGATAATAAATTTGATAATTTCCAATATGCTCAAAATGTCACTGATGATACCTCAGGTCGAGCACTCGCTCTGAAGGCCGATATTACTCGGGCTTTGGATCAAGATGAATTAGAAATATACTTTCAACCTAAAATTGCATTAAATACATTACAGATAATAGGTGCTGAGTGTTTATTACGTTGGAATCATCCACTCGATGGTTTGATTTTCCCGGGGGCACTCATTGAAGCGGCTGAATCTTACAATATGATGAATAAACTGGGTTATTGGGTATTAGAAGAAGCCTTCAAAGGGGCTGCATATCTTAATAGTGAGGGGTTACGTTTAAAAATTGCAGTGAATATGTCACCCTCTCAATTATATGATTTAAATTTTGCCAAGAACCTTAAAGAACTGGCGCAAAAACATCAGGTGGAATTATCTCAGTTTGAATTAGAGTTAACAGAAGACGTGGCTCTGTCTAATTCCATTTTAGTTAAAAAACAATTGTCTCAAATTCGAACACTTGGAGCGACTATTGCCATTGATGATTTTGGTAAAGGTTACTCAAACCTAGCTTATTTACGTGATATTGAAATTGACAGCATTAAAATTGATAAGACGTTTATTCTGCAGATTGATGAAAGCCCGGTTAATAGGGCAATAGTAGAGGCAAGTCAGTTGATTGCTAAGGCTGCAAATTGTGAATTAGTCGCTGAGGGTATCGAAACTATTCAGCATCTACATATCTTACGTGAACTAGGTGTTTTATCTGGCCAAGGGTTTTTGTTCTCCAAAGCAATCCCAATCAATGAATTTGTTGAGCTAGCGAACAAAGAATTAGCAGTTGGCACATCCTTTATGCGTGAACATCAGACGGTTTAACTTAACCTTAACAGGTGTATCCTCAGTTAGAAAAGGGGGGTAAATATTCTGATTAGCGTAATATTAAATTTTAAGAAATTATATTTTCACTAATAGCAACTTACTATGGAAACTCAAATCGATACATCAATTCAAAACACCATTCAAACGTTAAAGCAGCAGGGCAATTTCCTCTCTTTATCGCGTACTCAACCTGCACTTTTTAGTACTTCTTTTCAGTTTTTTATCGATGCACATACACAAGTTAATGTGTTGGCCGAGGGGATTATCAGTTTTGAAACTATTGCCAGTAGTGATAAAGACATAGTGCTCTCCTGTGGTGTGCATGGTAACGAAACGGCGCCCATAGAAATCTGCGATGATTTAGTCAAGAATATTTTGCTGGGTAAAATAGTGGTAAAACAACGGGTGTTATTTTTATTTGGTAATTTACCCGCTATGGATATTGCCCAGCGTTTTATTGAAGAAAACATGAATCGTTTGTTTAGTGGCGAACACC
>Ga0307488_10002169_pt1 | contig 16595 bp, 18 predicted proteins | sample SB02metaG_FD_202248 | JGI IMG/M metagenome (GOLD analysis project Ga0307488, IMG submission 202248) | Sea-ice brine microbial communities from Beaufort Sea near Barrow, Alaska, United States - SB 0.2 | ecosystem: Environmental > Aquatic > Marine > Coastal | place: USA: Alaska | collected... | reverse complement strand
CGTTGGATCAGATCGCCATATCCTTTAATTTTTTCAGGGGCCGGATCTTGACTGTTGTCGTTGCAGGTTTGGCGGCAATCATAATTTCTTCACCCGTGAATGGGTTGACGCCAGGGCGAGCTTTTGTCGCCAGTTTTTTGACGGTTTGAATCTTCATCAAGCCCGGTAAAACAAATTCACCTACGGCACGTTTCTTAATGTGGCGCTCGATCAAGTCAGACAATTCGTCGAGAACCAGCTGAACGTCCTTCTTGGTCATGTCAGTATTTTCAGCGATTTCTGCCAGAATCTGCGTTTTCGTCAGCCGCTCTTTCAGGGCAGTTGTTTTCTTAGCCATTATATTTTCCTCTTATGGGTGATCAAAAATCATTTTCTTTGCCCGAGTATTACAAAGTTCGCCAAAAAGACAATGAAACTTTGATTAAATCGTGCAATGGCGCTGTAGGCCCGAGTTTCAGCAGCCGGTGGGAGGGCTGTTACCGTACCTAACCAAGGCCTTCACCGCGGTGCGCGAGCGCGCGCCGTTCGGCACGCTCAAGGTTACTTCGTTTCACCTTTGGAATCAGCGAGTTAGAGCAGATGAAGGCTTGCATTCGGCTGCTTTTTTACCAATTATAACCACCATTATCCGGTTAGCAGCTAAGCCCAAGGAAACCCATGTCGCAGATTGAACAGAAAATTGCCCGTGAGCTCAATGTCCAGGATCGTCAGGTGGCTGCGGCCGTAACCCTGCTCGATGAGGGGGCCACCGTGCCCTTTATTTCCCGATACCGTAAGGAAGTGACCGGTGGTTTGGACGACATACAGTTGCGTGCCTTAGAAGATCGACTGCGTTATCTGCGCGATCTGGAGGATCGCCGTAAGTCTATTCTGGCCACCATTGATGAACAGGGTAAGCTGACCGATCCGCTGCGACGGGCCATTATGCAGTCGGAGACCAAGACGGAATTAGAAGACCTTTACCTGCCCTATAAAAAGAAGCGTCGCACCAAGGGTCAGATTGCTCGAGAAGCTGGTCTTGAGCCCTTGGCCGATGCATTGCTCGGCGACCCCCTGCTTAACCCGGAGGGCCAGGCCATGGCCTATCTGAACTCGGAGGCGGAGATAAACGATAGCAAGGCGGCGCTGGATGGCGCGCGCTATATATTGATGGAACGTTTTGCCGAAGATGCCGCCCTGCTCGGCAAGCTGCGCCAATATATGTGGCAGTTTGGTCAGATTCAGGCGCGCTTGATTGCCGGTAAAGAACAGGATGGCGCCAAGTTTCAAGATTACTTCGAGCACGACGAGGCTCTCAACAAGGTGCCCGGTCATCGAGCCCTGGCGATGTTTCGTGGGCGCAATGAGGGCTGTCTTAGCCTAGCCCTGGTGTTGCCGGACGAAGATCCGCGCAGTGCCGGTGCCGGCGCACTGATGGTCGCTGAAACCTTCGGCATCGAGGATCAGTCGCGGCCGGCAGATAAGTGGTTGCTTGATGTGTGCCGCTGGACTTGGCGCATCAAATTGCTGACCCATATTGAGACGGATTTATTCGGCCAGATCCGGGAAAGCTCTGAGCAGTCGGCCATCGAGGTCTTTGCCCAAAATTTGAAAGCCCTATTGCTGGCCGCGCCAGCGGGACCGCGCGCCACCATCGGTCTGGATCCCGGGCTGCGAACTGGGGTCAAGATTGCCGTGGTCGATGCCACTGGCAAGGTGCTCGATCACGGCGCGATCTTCCCGACCGCGCCGCAGAATCGGATTGCCGATGCAGAAAAGGTGCTCTCGGCCCTGTGTCTAAAATACGATATTGAATTGATTGCCATCGGCAATGGCACCGCCAGTCGCGAGACCGAACGCTTCGTCAAAGACATGCTCAAGAAGTATCCGGCGGTTAAAGCCGAGCCGGTGATGGTCAATGAATCGGGCGCCTCGATCTATTCCGCCTCGGAATACGCCTCACAGGAATTCCCCGATCTGGATGTGACTATCCGCGGTGCCATTTCGATCGCTCATCGTTTGCAGGATCCATTGGCTGAGCTGGTCAAAATAGACCCCAAAGCCATTGGTGTTGGGCAGTACCAGCACGATGTCTCTCAGGTTGCTCTGGCGCGCCAGTTGAACGCCGTGGTCGAAGACTGTGTAAACGGTGTCGGAGTGGATCTAAATATGGCATCAGCTCCGTTGTTGGCTCGAGTGTCGGGTTTAAACCTAACAATTGCCGGTAACATAGTAGCGTTTCGCGATAGCAACGGCGCCTTTGCCTCGCGCAAGCAGTTGAAGGAGGTACCACGATTGGGGCCCAAGGCCTTTGAACAGGCGGCCGGGTTCTTGCGCATCATGAATGGCACAGATCCGCTCGATCGTTCCGGTGTCCATCCCGAGGCCTATGCTTTAGTGAATCGCATTGTGAAGACTAGCAACAAGGCGGTGAACGACCTGATCGGCGACAGTAAATTCCTTAAGGCCTTGAACGCCAGCGACTACACCGACGAGCAGTTTGGTGTGCCCACGGTAATGGATATCATTGCCGAGCTGGATAAGCCAGGGCGTGATCCCCGGCCCGAGTTTAAGACCGCGGTGTTTCAGGATGGAGTCGAGCAACTCAAGGATTTACGCTTGAATATGGTCTTGGAGGGCGTAGTAACCAATGTCACGCACTTTGGTGCCTTTGTTGATGTCGGGGTGCACCAGGATGGCTTGGTACATATTTCCGCCCTCAGTCACAGCTTTGTCGAGGATCCTGCAAAGGTTGTTAAGGCGGGTGATATCGTCAAAGTTAAGGTCATGGCAATCGATGCCCAACGTAAGCGCATTGGACTGTCCATGCGCCTCGATGACGATGCTCAAAGCGAACCCGATGCGGCGACACCCGGGGGTGAGCGCAGTGCTAATCGACGCGGCGGCAGCCGAGGCCAAGTCAAGACGGCCGTCGCGCCAGCCAGCACCCTCGACTCACTGTTCGATCAAGCGCTTAAAAAGGGTGCGCGGCGCTAGATCGTCCGCACCGCGCAAGCCCGGGGTGGTTGGGGAAATACAGGCATCAGCTTGATCTATCTCGATTCAACCCCATACTCTAGCTACATTTACTGAGGGCGCCACCTTGCCTGCCATTACCCGTCTCAAATTGCTTAAAGACCTTCACAGTAATGCCTTCACCTTTCAGCGCGGTATCGAGCGCGAAGCCTTACGTGTGAATAAAGTCGGCCAGATCAGTCAAGTCGGACATCCGGAGAGTCTGGGATCGGCCCTGACCCACAAATCGATTACCACCGATTATTCTGAGAGCCTGATGGAGTTCATTACCGGTGTACACACCGATAAAGGACGGCTGTTAAACGAGCTCGATGCCTTGCATCGGTTTTCGTTCAGTCACCTCGACAATGAATGGTTGTGGTCTGGCAGCATGCCATCGGTGTTGCCCGTGCAGGAAGAAATCCCGATTGCACAGTATGGCAGCAGCCATATAGGTCGTCTGAAAACCATCTATCGACATGGACTGTGGCATCGTTACGGTCGGAAAATGCAGACCATTGCTGGCGTGCATTATAACTGGTCGTTGAGCGAAGAATTTTGGCGACAATGGGCCGTGGTGAATCACAAAACGGGCGACCTGACCGAGTTTAAGACCGGCGAATACTTCGGTCTAATCCGGAATTTCCGACGCCACAGTTGGCTGCTGCTGTATCTGTTTGGAGCCTCTCCGGCCGCCGATAGCAGCTTTCTCGATCATGGCTCAGCAGATCTCTCGCCATTGGGCGAACAGACCCTCTATGGCCCCTATGCGACCAGCCTGAGGATGAGCGATTTGGGGTACTCCAATAAGGCGCAGGCGGATCTGTTTGTGTGCTTTAATTCACTGGAAAGTTACGCCGAAACCCTCTCCAATGCGATCCAAACGCCCTATGCCGCCTACGAACAGATGGGTCTTATGGCACAAGGGGAGTACCAACAACTCAATACCAACGTGCTGCAAATCGAAAACGAATACTACAGTGATATCCGTCCCAAGCGTGTTGCTTACTCAGGTGAGAAGCCGCTCCATGCCTTGCGCTATCGCGGTGTCGAGTATATAGAGGTGCGTTGCCTTGACATCAACCCGCTGTTACCACTGGGTATTGATGAAAGTCAGATTGATTTTGTCGATTTGTTCTTGCTCTGGTGCTTGGTGCAGGATAGTCCGGAAATTTCTACGGCTGAATGCCAGGAAGTACAGAACAATAGTGAGCGCGTGGCGCTCAATGGTCGAGACCCAAGTTTAACGATACGCCACAACGGCAACGACCATACGTTACCCGCCTTAGCTCAAACATTGATGGAGTCGATGGCTGAATTTGCCGTCACGATCGATAAGAAAACCGGTACAGATTGCTACCAGAAGGCCTGTCGCCAGCAGCAAGATAAGATCGCTGATGTCCGTTTGACGCCCTCGCATCAGGTCTTATCGCAGGTTACAGCCCAGTCATCTTACCTGAACTTCAGCCTGAAGCAGTCGGCCCAATTTGCGGCTCATTTTAGCCAGCCATTGGCGCCCGAACAGGAGGCCTTTTGGGAGCGGGAAACAGCAGCCAGTGTCGGTCGGCAACGGGATATCGAGGCAAACGACACCGGCACATTCGACGCTTTTTTGGCCGAATACCTACGCCAATAGTTAATCGGCCTGGCAAGGGATTGCCACCAGGGTGCTGAACATTGGACAACAGAATGTTTGTCTTGGTGTTCATCATGAGGTTCAGTTGAGCACAGAGCTAACTAACTTTGAATAACCCATGAGGTAAACAGGACCCGATCAACTAGGATCTCGCCGGTTTCTTTTATCATCAACTCCTGAACATCCTCAAGAGCCTCTCGAAGTATGTCCTCCCGACCCTCTCTGCTGCGCACCGTTTCTTCTGTTTGCCTGGCAAATAACATAATGACGAGATGGCGGATGGCGTCCAAATGGGTGATAACCTGAACTGCAGCCAACTCGTCGCGCACGCGTAGGGTGACTGCAGCCTGCAGGTATCGGACCTTAGTGGTATTTCCATAATTTAGCGTAAAGGTTGGCTGGAGTTCGACATAGGCCGTCCCAGTAGCAACCGGCTCGGCTGCCCCGGCAAGGGAAAAACCCAAGGTGATAAAGCAGTAGCAAGTTAAAAGGCGAAGTTTGCTGATAAAGCATCGTGGCAACATGAGGAGTCTCGGCGCTGACAAAAAAAACGATTATAGGCTAATGTGGTGTTTCTGTCAGTGCCAATGCGGCCGCAAATCGGGCATAAAAAGCGTTTGTTAGTTGTCTGGCGGTCTCACTGAGCCTATATTGTATAAACAGGTTATTCACAACGGCGTTGTGCTTATGCCGTTTTTAGCAGCGAGAATAGGTTACCTATATGTTAGAAAACTGCAAAACAGCCCAAGAGCGTTGGGGTGGTAGACACGAAATGATCGACCGATGGTTGTTCGATCGGCAACAAGCCCTGATCAGTTTCTTTGCCATTCAAGGCGCGCAGGGGGAAGACAACCTGGCTGAACAACTGCAGGTTTTTAGTCAGCAGCTGGTCGATTATATTTCCGAAGGTCATTTTGAAATTTATGAACAATTATTCCACGAAGCCAAGGAGTTTGACGACGGTGGTTTGGAATTGGCCCATGATCTATACCCAAAAATCGAACTGACCACCCAGCGTTTGCTCAACTTTAATGATAAGTACGCATCCATCGAATTGGTCGAGGCCAACATCGCGACTCTGAACGGTGATCTGTCATCCTTGGGTGAAAAAATGAGCGAGCGATTCGATATGGAAGACCAACTTATTGCACGACTGCACACCGCACACCAAAAAAAGATTGTGTGATCAGACGCATTTAACTTGCCTGGCTGACGCGCCGCAAAGGCTGAAGAGAGAGGCTAAGCGTGCTTTGCCTCCCAAGCCCTTTAGGGGTTATTGTGAACCCATCAACCAGACTCCAGTAGCAACGCATCCAGCGCTGTGCGACCTTTCTCCGGCCTAAAGGGCATCTTTCTTCGCTCCATGTTCGGGCAGTGCTACACTGGTGCCAAACATCGCTGACTGTTATTAATTATGAAGCCGATAAATCTGTTTATCACCTTTTGCTGGGTCGTGCTGCTAAGTTCCTGCCTGCCACAAGGGCCCAGCTCAAAAGTACAACTTGCCAGCCAAGGTATTTATTCCGCCGCGATAGACGTGGCCGGCAAGTCGGCGGTTGTAGGGTCCTATCTACATGGTGGTTCTTACTGGGATTTAGAAAAAAAAGGCCGCAGCTTTAACTGGAATCATCGCGAAGGTTACCTGACCGAAATCCTCTATAGCAATATTTCGTCTGGCGGTCGTTACGCCATTACCGCGAATTATTTCAATCTTGTTTTATGGGATACAACGACGGGCCAATCAGTTTGGTTCTGGTCCGCACCGGCCAAAATAGAAGCTGTTGCCTTGTCTGCGGATGGACGCTTTGCTGTGTTGGGCTTGGCGAATAACAGTGCCCTGTTATTTGATATTAAAAATGGCGGCCTCTTGCGAGAATTTACCCACCAAGGGCCAGTCGTATCAGTGGCGCTGAATATCGATGCGGGAATTGTGTTAACAGGTTCCGAAGACACAACCGCCCGATTGTGGAATATCAACGACGGTACCCTTGTCCAGGAGTTTAAATTTTCTAACCAAGTAACGCTGCTGGCTTTGAGCCCGAGCGGAAAGAAAGCTTTGATTGTCCCAGCCAATGAAAAAGGGGAGATCTGGAACCTGAAGTCGCGCAAAAAAATCTCAACTCTGCGGACGGCCAAGTTCCGACTCTACAGTGGTCGATTTGTTGGCGAAAGTAGACTTTTAGTTGGCACAACGCACCGGAACATATTCGAATTTAATGCGACAAACGGAAAAAAAATTCAAACTTGGAAGCTGGGTACTGAAGGCAAACAAGCATTTAAAAGCGCAATTGTACTGGATGTTGGCTGGCATCAAGGTAATTTGGTAGCGATTGGTTCAAATGGCTATCTATATGCTTTTTGACAAGTAAAAATCTGTTAGCATAGCCGCGTATGAATGGAGTGACCATGGTAACGACACATTTGACGACTGAACCACGTATCTTAGCCAAGCCGACCGAAGCGCCCAGGCGGATCCTTATCGCTAATGCCAAGGGTGGTAGTGGCAAGACAACCATTGCAACCAATTTGTCGAGCTTGTTTGCCTGCCGACAGGAGCAGTGCGCCCTTATTGATTTTGATCCGCAGGGATCATCAACTCAGTGGTTGCAGCTGCGTCAAAAGGCTCGCGCTGAGATATATGGCGTGTCGGCCTATAAAAAAGGGGCGACACAGGTCACCCGCACCTGGCAAATTCATAATCTTCCCGTTGGCACCACCAAGGTAGTCATTGACACCCCAGCAGGGCTGACCGGCCAATTGCTCAATGATCTTGTTCGGGAATCGGATGTCATTGTCATTCCGGTGACGCCATCGCCGATCGATATCCGCGCAACAACACTTTTTATCAAAGAACTATTCCTGACGCCCGCTTATAGGAGCAGTCCAAGGCGGATTGCGGTAGTTGCCAATCGGGTACGTAAAAACACCCTTGTCTATTCTAAACTCGAATTGTTTCTGAAAAGCCTGAAAATTCCGTTCATTTCGACTTTCCGTGATACGCAGTTCTATATCCGTTCCTCAGAATACGGCCTTGGCATTCACGATCTGAGTAATGCACAGGAGGCTGATATCAATGATTGGCAGAAACTAGTCGACTGGATCGATGAAATTTAATAAACAGGTATGAAAATATTTTTATACATAAAACTAAAGCTTGAATTTTTCAAGTCTAATGTCAATAGTGTTGAGTTGAATTAATAAAGTTTAACTACTTATCTTAAAAGGACCAAGGTCATGGCCGTTGCAAAGAAAAAACCAGTCCAATCTGCAGCCACTAAAAAAGTTGCTGCAAAAAAAGCCACTCTAAAAAAAGCAACGGGCAAGACCGCCGTCGCTGCAAAAGCGGCACCTACTAAGGCAAAGGCGCCTGCTATAAAGGTTGCGGCTTCAGAAGTGGGAATCCTCAAGGCAGAGTTGGTTTCGCTAGAAACTAAACTGTTGAAGGCTCAAGCAAGCGAACTGAGTAGCGCAGAAAAAGCAGTCTCAGCGCACAGTAAGAAGGTATTGGCGGCAGCCTCGAAGGTTAAGAAAGCCATTGCTGCGAAAACTAAGGCCGTCGCTAGGGCGAAGAAGTTGAAAACTGCAGTGGCTACCAATGCCGCTACGCAGGCTATTGCGTTGGTCGCCGAAGCAAAGGTCGTTGTTGAGGCTCTGAAGACGGAGCAAACCGCGGCAAAGCTTGTTTTAAACGCAGCAAAAACAGAGGCCGCCCTAACCACCAAGCTTGCCAAAGGGATCTTAAAGCTTCGTAAAGAGGAAACTAAACGCCGCACGATGGCGGCCGCTGTTGAAGCGAAAAAATTGTCAGACTCGGCTAAAAAAGCCGCCATTGCAGAGAAGAAGGCTGCTGCAGTCTCCGCTCGTAAAGCTAAGGCTGCCGAGAAAAAGGCCGCAACCAAGGCCAAGTTAGTTGCCCAGAAAGAAGCCATCAAGGCAAAGGCTGCAGCCCAAAAAACTAAGGCCAAGGCGCCGGTCGCTAAAAAAGTAGTCGCTAAGAAAGCCGTTGCCAAGAAGCCAGTCGCTAAGAAAGCCGTTGCCAAGAAGCCAATCGCTAAGAAAGCCGTTGCCAAGAAGCCAGTTGCTAAGAAAGCCGTTGCCAAGAAGCCAATCGCTAAGAAAGCAGTTGCTAAGAAGCCCGTTGCCAAGAAAGCGGTAGCCAAGGCACCAGTCGCTCAGAAAACAGCAGTCAAAGCATTGGTAGCTAAAAAAGCAGTCGCCAAAAAAGCGCCTGTTAAGCAGGTTGTTGTCAAACCAACGGCAGCTAAACCGGTCGCAGCTGTGAAAAAAGACACTCCCGCCGCCAAGCCAGCCGCGCTTGCTGAGCCGACGAGCATGAGTAATCCGCTCGAAAGCAAACCAGTGGTAGCCGCAGCCCCGAATGCACCGGTAGCAGAAGCTCGCAGCTTGTTCGATGCTAAAAAGGACGCCTAAGGCCCATTCGCATCAGTTGAACTGGGAACCCTGAGCAGGGTATGAATAAGGGGAGCGAGAGCTCCCTTTTTTACGCCTATAAAAAGTTCGTAATGGTCGACAAGATCCCCCGATCCGAGCCCCGAGTAAACGAATAGAGACTGCAACCGTTGGATATCCAGTCCTTCCAGCATTAATTCAAATGTTAAGGCGTCCCGCTTAAGGGCCCCGTCTAAGCCATATCGGTAGTTACGAACGCGCCCGATCAAAGCTCTCAAGCGAGCGAGCGTATCGTCTTGCCACCAACAGTCGGGTAAGCTAAGTCCTCGCTGTAAGGCGAAGGCGATGGCGATAATGTCGTTCACCTGGGCTGCATTGTCGTTTTGCCAGGCGAGCAGCGCTATTTTATTTGGCAAATAGACTCGATTAGCGAAACGCCACAATGGCGTCTGTTGCAACGCATTGGTAAACTCCTGCCCCATGATAAAACTCTCAAATATTTCTCTACAGCTTGGTGGAAAGCCATTGCTGGAGCAAGCATCCCTGACAATTAATCCGGGCGAGCGCCTTGCGGTGATTGGTGCCAACGGTACCGGTAAAACCTCGCTGTTCAAGGTGCTGCAGGGTGATCTGACTCTCGACCAGGGCGATTGTCTAATGCCCAATCAGTGGCGGCTGTCCTATATGGAGCAGGAAGTTACCGCGGTGCATCGTTCGGCCGTTGAATTTGTGCTCGATGGCGATCAACAGTTGCGCAGGCTAGAGTTGCAATTGGAGCAGGCGCAAAGCCGTAACGATGACCATGCCGTGGCCGAGCAGCTCGGTGCGTTGGACACCTATCAGGCCTTTAATAAGCGTTATCAGGCCGAGCAATTGCTGGCCGGCTTGGGTTTCGCCGAGGCAGAATTTGCTAATCCGGTCGATTCCTTTTCCGGCGGTTGGCGAGTTCGGCTGAATTTGGCTCGTGCGCTGATGTGCCCGTCCGATTTGCTCTTGCTCGACGAACCCACCAACCACCTGGATCTGCATACCTGTTTTTGGCTCGAAGGCTGGCTGAAGCAGTTTCAAGGCACATTGCTGTTTATTTCTCACGACCGTGACTTTATGGATGGCGTAGCCACTCAAGTGGTTAGCTTCGAACAGAAAAAGCTCCAATTGTATCGCGGCAACTACAGTCAGTTTGAGCGCCAGCGCGCGGAACGGATGGCACAGCATCAGGCAGCCTTCAACAAGGAACAGAAGCAGAAGGAGCATTTAGAGTCCTTCGTGCAGCGCTTTAAGGCCAAAGCCTCCAAAGCCAAGCAGGCGCAAAGCCGGGTCAAGATGCTCGAACGCCTGACCATGAATGCACCATTGCTGATGAGCCATGGTTACGATCTGAGTATTAGCACCGACGGTCGAGTCTCGGATCCGGTGGTCAGCCTCAAGGACGTCAATCTGGGTTATCCAACCAAGACGGTGTTGTCGGGTATCAACCTGAGCCTCCATCCGGGTATGCGTCTGGGCTTGTTGGGGGTGAACGGCGCCGGCAAATCGACCCTGATCAAGGCCCTCTCCGGCGATCTCGAGCCGTTACAGGGGGTGGTCACGCGCGGCCAAAATCTTAAGGTCGGCTACTTTGCTCAGCATCAGCTGGAGTCGCTCGATGACCTGGCAAGCCCCTATTTACATATTCGTCGCATCGACGATGTCGCAAAAGATCAGGACATCAAAAATTTCGTCGGACGCTTTGGCTTCTCAGGCATGCGTGCGGACGAGCCGGTGAAAAACTTTTCCGGTGGCGAAAAGGCCCGTGTGGCTCTGGCCCTGATTGCTTGGCAGAAGCCAAACCTCCTGTTGTTGGATGAGCCGACCAACCATTTGGATTTGGAGATGCGCGATTCATTGAATTTGGCGTTGCAACAATATGAGGGCGCGGTAATTTTAGTGTCCCACGACCGGTATCTGCTCAATTCCACCGCGGAACAGTTTTGGTGGGTCCGAAACGGTGGTGTAGAGCTTTACAACGGCGATTTGGACGATTACTTCCAGGCGATGTTAAAGGCGCCACAAACCGGCTCGCAGCAGAGCCAGGGAGCCGGCGAGGAGAGCATTGAAGACCGCAAGGCCAGTCGTCAGGCCAGAGCCGTGCACCGGGAAAAATTAAAGCCGTTGCAGCAGAAACTTAAAAAAGCCGAGCAGTTAATGGAACGACTGCAAAAAGACCTAACAGACATTGAAAATGAGTTATCGGACGCAACACTGTATGATGCAGCGGCGAAAGAAAAGCTTCAGAGCCTGATCAAGCAGCAAAGTCAGTTGCGCGGCGAGTTAGATGGCGCCGAACTGGTCTGGATGGACGCGGCAGAAACGCTAGAAAGTCTGCAGTCGGCCACCTAAGTTAGGGGTCAGCGCGCAGCAAGGGTTTTGCTGTGGCCGTTACACACCCCCGCGCCAGGAGCTAGATGTCGGTTACGGGGTACCATAAGACCTGGTTAGACCGACCGAGAGTTTAAGCCTTAAAACAAAAGTAAGGCGGTGCAGGTGGCCCAATTTGGCTATACTGACCGCATAGAATTCATGACAGGAGAACCCAGTGAAGCCAGAACAAACCTTTGATCCAGTTGGCGAACGCCTATTTACCGGGCGTAAAGTCCTTATCTGCGAAGAAATCAATCAGACGATGGCCAAAAAGGTCTCTGCCCAGTTGCTGGCCTTGGCCGAAGCGTCAGACGATGACATCGTATTATTTATCAATAGCCAGGGTGGCCACGTCGAAGCGGGCGATACCATTCACGATATAGTGCAGTTTATCGCACCGCGGGTGAAGGTCATCGGTACCGGTTATGTTGCCAGTGCCGGGACGCATATTTTCCTGGCTGCAGCCAAGGAAGATCGCTTTTGCTTGCCCAATACGCGCTTCCTTATTCACCAGCCATCTGGCGGCGTTGGCGGTCAGGCCAGTGATATTGCAATCCAGGCGCAACAAATTATTGCTATGCGTGAGCGCTTAGCGCGGATTATTGCGGCGCAAACAGGGCAGCCGATTGAGCGAGTGCGCATCGATATTGAGCGCGATAACTGGATGACCACAGCTGAGGCCATTGAATATGGCATTGTCAGTCGCGTGCTGCATCACTCAAACGAGCTCTAGCCTGCCCGACAGCAGTGCTGACATTAGGCTGCTGGACGTGCACCGATAAGTGCTGATGTGTCTCGCCCGATCGTTATCTAATATCGTCAAGAAATAAAACTAAGGAATGATTTATGAAATTAGTTACTGCCATCATCAAGCCATTTAAATTGGATGACGTTCGTGAGGCCTTGTCAGAGGTTGGCGTTCAGGGCATTACCGTGACCGAGGTCAAGGGTTTTGGTCGGCAAAAGGGTCATACCGAGCTGTATCGCGGTGCAGAATATGTAGTCGATTTTTTGCCGAAAATTAAACTCGAAATTGCGATCGATGACGACAAGGTTGATGGCGTTATAGAAGCCGTCACCAATGCCGCAGCGACCGGTAAGATCGGCGACGGTAAGATTTTTGTCCAGCCATTGGAGCAGGTTATCCGCATCCGCACCGGCGAAACCGGCAGCGAAGCAGTCTAACGGGCCGATTGGCCCGTCAGACCCAAAAAAAGCGTGCCGATGGCGCGCTTTTTTGTGCCCGGCCTCCCCTCAGCCGACCTTATCTTTGCCGATGAGACCGTGTTTCTTCAACTGACTGCGAAATTGATGGTAGGTCAGCCCGAGCGCATCTGAGGCCTTACCCTGGTGTTGATCATTCTGGTCGAGCGCTTGGGATAAGAGCATCAGTTCGTACCGGGCGACCTGCTCACTGAAGCCTAGGCTGCTATCAGGGTCGCTCTGGCTGGGCTTGGCTGCCGGGGCCCAGGGTGAGTCGAAGGGGTCCAATACCAGTTCGCCAATGGCCGCACTCGGGTTACCCCAGCGATAGATGCTGCGTTCGATGACATTTTTCAGTTCTCGGACATTGCCATAAAAGGGGTGGTTTTTCATCTGCGCGGTCGCTTTGGCACTGAAGCCGGGGAAGTCCTGCCAACCCAATTCAATGCTCATGCTAATAGCGAAATGTTCGGCTAAGCGTTGGACATCGTTTTCACGCGCTCGCAAGGGCGGAATGGTAATGACGTCGAAGGCGAGGCGATCGAGCAAATCTTCGCGAAACTTACCCTGAGCCGCCAGCTGGGGTAAATTCTCATTGGTCGCGGCAACGATGCGCACATTGACCTGCAGCGTCTTTTGCCCACCGAGTCGCTCGAACTCACCGTACTCGATTACCCGCAGCACCTTTTCCTGGACAGCAGCAGACATATTGCCCAATTCGTCGAGCAACAGTGTGCCTTCATCGGCTCGTTCGAAGCGACCCTTGTGAACTCGGTTAGCCCCGGTGAAGGCCCCAGGTTCATAGCCAAACAGATCGGCATCCAACAACGATTCACTGATTGCGCCGCAATTTACTTTCAGCAACGGCTGTTGCCAGCGCAACGATAAGAAATGCAGACGCTCCGCGATCAATTCTTTGCCGGTACCGCGCTCGCCGATCACCAATATAGGTCGATTAAGTGGCGCAACGCGCGACACCTGGTCAAGCACATCCGACAGGGCCGAACTCTCACCGATAAGTCGAAGCTGATGGTTGGCAGACATGGACTGGCCTTTTTCGTCGTATTGGCTAAATAACTTAGTCTATTAAGTTAATCAATGCGAGTGGCTATAGGTCACATTTTCTTAATAGCCTTGTAAATCAACCGCTTAGATTTTTGGCATGGAAACTGTAATAGAGGTAAGAGAGGCAAGAGAACAGTTAGCAAAGAGAAAGGCGAGTCAACGATTCAACCTTGATAGGGAGCACTCAGACGATGGACATGTCGCAACGAACACCGCTGTACCTTGGGCTGATTACCCTCAGCAGTGCGTTAGCCGCCGTCACGGTGGTTTGGGCCGGGTTGGTCGGTTTTGGCCTGTTTGCACTGGCGATCGAAGCTTTGGGTCGTTGGCCGTTGCGCTGAGTCGGCCGAGCCCAAACAGCTAGCCATATGACGTTATTATGAAATATTAGGAGAGCAACCATGAGCATTTTTTCAAGATTAAGTGACATCATCAACAGTAACCTGAATTCCATATTGGATCGGGCAGAAGACCCGGAAAAAATGATTCGACTGATTATTCAGGAAATGGAAGAAACGCTGGTCGAAGTTCGTTCCAGTTCGGCACGCGTGATTGCCGATAAAAAAGATGTCCAGCGTCGCCTCGGTCGCCTCCGTAATGACGCCGACGATTGGGAAGCCAAGGCGCGTTTGGCGGTGGAAAAAAACCGTGAAGACTTGGCTCGGGCGGCCTTGGCCGAAAAGCAGGCGATAACCGATGAAGTGACGGCGGTAGAGCAGGAGTTTAATGCCCTGGACGATCACCTCGAGCATTTGGGCAACGAAATTGGTCAGCTGCAGTTAAAGTTAAACGATGCCAAAGCCAAACAAAAAGTTTTGTTGATGCGCCAGAAAACAGTATCCACCCGCATGCGCACCCGGGGTCAGCTGAATCGTGAGCAACTGCAGGACGCGTTCGAAAAATTTGAGCATTATGAACGCAAGATGGATTCGATGGAAAGTCAGTTGGAAGCCGACGATCTGGGTCGAGATAACAAGCAAGGTCTAAAAAATGAAATTGAATCCCTGGCCCAGGATGAGGCGATCAATGCGGAATTGGCACGCCTGAAAGCGGATTTGAAAAGCACCGACCAAGGCTGATAAGGTTGACTTGCCGGGCCGCACTGGGTGACCCAAGCAGCCTATTAATAAAGGGAGTAAAAAATGCAATTTTTAGACTTTATGATGGTGCCGACCGTTCTATTTATGGTCGTGGTGATGCCCCTTTGGCTGGTCATGCACTATCGGGCTAAGGGTAAGACCAGTCGTGGACTGGCCAATGAAGATCAGGTCATCCTCGACGACCTGCTACGAACATTGGATACCCTGTCTACCCGTATGGCCACCTTGGAGTCCATTTTGGATGATCGCAACCCCCGCTGGCGGCGTGACGCCGACCGGGAATAGGAGTGCCAATGAAACGTTCACACACACACCGTGATAAAGCCGGCCCGGAGCATGGCAATGGCTTTCCGCCGGAAGACTGGTGGGCTCGTCGGCGCAACGGATTCGGCATGGGTCTGTACCGCAATACCCGCGACAGAAAGGTTGCCGGTGTCTGTGCGGGCTTGGCCGACCATCTCAATGTCGATCATTGGGTGATCCGGTTAGCCGCTCTGGGTGGTTTAATCTTTTTTAATTCATTGATGTTTTTTGCCTATTTGGGCGCCTGGATCGCCATGGCACCCCGGCCGAATGACGACAGTACATCGCCGCCCTATCGCTATGATGAAGATATGCGTCAGAATAGGCCCATCAATATGTTTCGCTATCCCTTGAGCCCCACAGATCGCTTGCGCACCGCACAGGCTCGGATGGCGAAGATAGTCGAACGGGCCGAGCAGATCGAACGCTATGTGACATCGAAGCGATTTGACCTGGACTCGGAATTTTCGAAAATGCAAAAGTAATCGTCCCGCGCTCGAGAAAATAAAATCTTAACTGTCGAGCGCCCAGTGCGTGAGGGTTTCATATGGTGACACGCACGCACTGACATCGCCGAATACATTTAATTGTCCGCCGTCCTGACAGCCCATGCAGGATTCTTTATGATGTCGGCCTCAGTGATCAGGTAATTCCTTCCTATGACCGCATCGACCAAGTTGCCCCGTCTGCTCAAAGAACCCACTGGCTGGATTCTAATCGCGCTCTCGATCGGGTTTTTTTACGCCCAATGGCCAAGTCGATCGGCGCCAATCGATGCGCCGGCCTATTATTGGCAGCAGCTTGATGGCGGCCTGAAGGTCCGCTGGGAGGCGGAACCGGTCTTTCAGGACAGCGGTGCGACCCAGGCCTGGGGCCTGACGCTTAAGGGGATGTCCTTTATGGTTCAAACGGGTCCGTTGAGCGGCGATTTTAACGAGCTGGTGCTCCTGGTGGCGGCACAGGATCGTGCCGCAGTTGGCGGCGCTATCCAGGATCCTTTGACCTTCTCGGGGCAGCAAGCTGAGTATGCATTTTTTGATGCCGAATCGCGGATTCAGTTCCATCGTTGGTATCAGCAAGAATCGACTTGGATTAAGGTGTCGGTGCTATACAAACCGAGCATGGCATCGCGGGTTTCCCGAGCTACGGAGTTTTTGGCCAATACGGGCTATTAGTTCGCTATAAGGATCGACCCCTGTCCATTGCTAGCAGGGTCGGAATGACAGACCCTTTTACCGATGGCTACCAAAGCCAGATAAGCCCCCCGGGGTAAGGAACGTTATGATACGTTGGGCCGTTGTCGGTACCGGAAATATGGCCGGTCAGTTTTTGCAGGATGTGGGTCAGATCGTCAATGGTCGATTTTCAGCCGTCTATTCACATTCACTGGTGCGTGCCCAGGCGTTCGCCGAAACTCACGCCTTGACGGCCGCCTACGACGACTACGAGCAGCTCTTGGCCGATCCGAAGATCGATGCCGTCTA
>Ga0307488_10002168_pt1 | contig 16596 bp, 15 predicted proteins | sample SB02metaG_FD_202248 | JGI IMG/M metagenome (GOLD analysis project Ga0307488, IMG submission 202248) | Sea-ice brine microbial communities from Beaufort Sea near Barrow, Alaska, United States - SB 0.2 | ecosystem: Environmental > Aquatic > Marine > Coastal | place: USA: Alaska | collected... | reverse complement strand
CGAAAAATTGCCAAGAAGCTCGGTTTATTTCATACACAGGAAGAAGCACCGGGTATGGTGTTTTGGCACCCGGCCGGATGGAGCATCTATCAGACTATTGAGCAGTACATGCGAAAGGCTCAGCAAGAAAACGGCTATCAGGAGATCAGGACCCCTCAGTTAGTGGACCTTTCGTTGTGGGAGAAATCCGGGCATGCGGAAAAGTTCAGTGATGATATGTTTATGCTCAAGTCTGAGGATCGGGACTTTGCGGTAAAACCTATGAACTGTCCCTGTCATGTGCAGGTGTTCAACCAGGGCCTGAAGTCCTATCGCGATTTACCCCTGCGATTGGCGGAGTTCGGATCCTGTCATCGAAATGAGCCGTCGGGTTCTCTCCACGGGATTATGCGAGTGCGCGGGTTTGTGCAAGATGATGCGCATATTTTTTGCACAGAGGAACAAATTCAGCCCGAGGTTTCATCCTTTATTGATTTACTGCATGCCGTCTACGAGGACTTTGGTTTTAGCGAGGTGATCTATCGGTTATCTACGCGTCCCGAGCAACGAGTGGGTACGGATGCTGACTGGGATCGGTCGGAAAAAGCGCTGGCCGATGCGCTCGATGCGCAGAATCTTCCCTGGCAGGAGCTGCCGGGGGAGGGCGCGTTCTATGGTCCAAAAATTGAATTTTCCCTGAAAGATTGTATCGGGCGTGTGTGGCAGTTGGGAACGATTCAGGTCGACTTTTCGATGCCGGCACGCCTCGATGCGCAGTACGTATCAGAGGACGGAAGCCGTCAGGTGCCGGTCATGTTGCACCGGGCCGTGCTGGGTTCATTTGAGCGATTCATCGGGATTTTGATTGAGCATTACGAAGGCGCTTTCCCCAGCTGGCTGGCGCCCACACAGGTCGTTGTGCTCAATATTACGGACAAACAGTCCGAATATACCCAAAATGTGGAAGATTCCTTGAAGAACAGGGGTTTTAGGGTCATTTCGGACTTGAGAAATGAAAAAATCGGCTTTAAAATCCGCGAGCATACAATTCAGAAGGTTCCGTACCTGTTGGTGGTAGGGGATAAAGAAGTGGAAACACAGACTGTGGCCGTGCGTGCCCGTCGTGGTGAGGACTTGGGATCCATGGATCTCGACGCGTTTATTGCGCACCTTACCGACGATGTTGCATCTCGCGGTCGCGTTACAATGGAGAATCAGTATTAAGAAAGATAGCGGCAAAGGAGCCAGTAAAAAGGCGATTATCAATGACCAGATTACGGCGGACCCATTACGTCTGGTTGGAGCCGAAGGTGAACAAGTAGGAATCGTGTCCTTGAAAGAGGCACTGGCAGCGGCCGAGGCGGCGAGCATGGATTTAGTGCTCATTGCCGATTCCGATCCAGCAGTGTGTAAGCTGATGGATTACGGGAAGTTTGTGTTTGAGATCAAGAAACAAAAAGCTGCCCAGAAGAAGAAGCAGAAGCGTACACAAGTGAAAGAAATGAAGTTTCGTCCAGGGACGGAAGATGGAGATTATCAGGTAAAACTACGCAACCTGATTCGTTTCCTAGAAAACGGCGATAAGGCCAAAGTTACGCTGCGGTTTCGCGGTCGTGAAATGGCTCACCAGGAAATTGGCATGGAACTACTCAAGCGAGTAGAAGCTGATCTGGCCGAGTTGGGTGCTGTCGAGCAATTCCCGAAAATGGAAGGCCGACAACTCACTATGGTTATTGCCCCCAAGAAGAAGAACTAGCGGCCTGTGAATGCCCTTGTTTCTTTATATATTAACTTTCAAATGCGGAGTATTTGATTATGCCAAAAGCAAAAATTCACAGTGGGGCTGCCAAGCGGTTTAAGAAAACTGCCGGTGGATACAAGCGCAAGAGCGCCCATAAGAGTCACATCCTAACCAAGATGACTACCAAACGTAAGCGTCAGCTGCGCGGTACCTCTATGGTCCATAAGAGCGACGTTGTTCTTATTGATCGTATGATGCGTGCCAAGTAATCAGTCTATCGGATAATTAGGGAGAAGAACTATGGCTCGCGTAAAACGAGGTGTAGTGGCGCATCGGCGTCACAAGAAAGTATTGAAACAGGCCAAGGGATATTACGGGGCACGCAGCCGTATTTTCCGGGTCGCTAAACAAGCTGTTACCAAGGCTGGCCAGTATGCCTACCGTGACCGTCGTCAGCGTAAACGTCAGTTTCGCGCTCTGTGGATCACGCGTATCAATGCCCAGTCTCGTGCTAATGGCCTTAGCTATAGCCGTTTGATCAATGGTTTGAAAAAAGCTGAGATCGGATTGGATCGCCGCGTACTGGCAGACCTAGCCGTGCACGATAAGTCGGCTTTTTCGGCGATCGTTGAGCAAGCGAAGGCCGCATTGGCCTAAGCCCACCCCACCGCTTGGGCGGTTCGCTGGCTACAAGTAAGACTGAAAGGGAAAGGGCGGCGCTCTTTCCCTTTTTTATTGATTGGGCGGTGGATTTTTGCCAGAGGTGCGTGTTTGAGGATGGCTATCCATGTCGGCCCCTTAAGCGCGTACACTGGGCTAAGGCACAGTTTGAAACACTTACGGAGCGGATGGACAGTGACAGACTACCCAATACTCAAATTAGACCTGAGAAAAACCTAAATGGAAAACCTCGAACCACTCGCTAACCAGGCCAGGTCTGCCATTGCCGCAGCGCAAGATAGCGCCACGCTGGAACAATTGCGTGTCGATTATCTGGGCAAAAAGGGCCAGCTTACAGGCTTACTTAAAGGCCTGAGCAACCTGACCCCCGAAGATCGTCCTAAGGCTGGCGCATTGATAAATGTGGTTAAGCAGGAACTGCAGGAACTGATTGGTGAGCGCAAGACAGCTCTGGATGCTACTGCCGTTAAGGCGAAGCTGGAGCAGGAGGCCATCGATGTAACAATGCCCGGCCGCGCTAAAACGATTGGTGGCGTGCATCCTGTGACTCAGACGATCGAGCGGATGGAGGACTTTTTCTCGGCCATTGGCTTCGATGTAGTGGAAGGTCCAGAGATAGAGGACGATTATCATAATTTTGAAGCACTCAACATTCCTGCTCATCATCCCGCCAGAGCCATGCACGATACCTTTTACGTAGATGAACACACGGTGCTGCGCACACATACCTCGCCGGTGCAGGTACGGGTAATGGAAAGTCAGGAGCCGCCACTGCGGATTATTTGTCCTGGGCGGGTCTACCGCTGCGATTCAGACTTGACGCATACACCGATGTTTCACCAGGTTGAAGGCCTACTGATTGACGAACACTCCAGTTTTTCTGATCTGAAAGGCCTGATAGAAGATTTCTTGCGCGTATTTTTTGAACGCGATCTGGAGGTGCGTTTCAGGCCATCTTATTTCCCCTTTACCGAGCCGTCTGCTGAAGTGGACATTCAGTGTGTCAACTGCGGAGGGAAGGGCTGCCGAGTCTGTAGTCAAACGGGGTGGTTAGAGGTTATGGGTTGCGGCATGGTGCATCCAAAAGTCTTCGAGGCCGCAGGCATTGATACAGAAAAATATTCGGGCTTCGCGTTTGGTATGGGCGTTGAGCGTCTCGCCATGTTGCGCTACGGCGTTAACGACCTGCGCCTGTTTTTTGACAATGACTTGCGTTTTCTTGAGCAGTTTTAGGGGAAATAGGAAATGAAAATCAGCGAAAAATGGCTGCGCGAATGGGTCTCTCCCGCACTGAGTACGCGGGAGCTTGCGCATCAAATAACGATGGCCGGATTGGAGGTTGATGCCATTGAGCCGGTGGCGGATATGTTTAGCGGTGTTGTGGTTGCTGAAATTCTCAGTGTTGAACCGCATCCGGATGCCGACAAGTTACGCGTTTGCCAGGTCAGTGCAGGCAGTGAAACGGTGCAGATTGTGTGCGGTGCGCCTAATGCACGGGCCGGACTGAAAGTGCCGTTGGCACAGGTAGAGGCCGAGCTTCCCGGTAATTTCAAAATCAAACGGGCAAAATTGCGCGGTGTGGAGTCGCAGGGGATGCTGTGTGCAGAGCAGGAACTGGGGCTGTCAGATAGTTCCGACGGTTTGATGGAGCTTGCTTCCGAGGCGCCTGTCGGCATCGATCTGCGACACTATTTGGAGCTTGATGACCAAGTGATCGACATTAGCGTCACGCCAAATCGCGCTGACTGTCTGGGTATTGCGGGGATCGCTCGTGAAGTGGGTTTGCTGAATAACCTTGCGGTGACGGAGCCTGCCTTCACCAAAGCTTCAGAAACTATAACGGATACCATTTCCATCGAGGTGCAGGCAGAGGAATGCTGTCCACGCTATGTTGGCCGGGTGATCAAGGGTATAGACATATCCCGCCCTAGTCCGCAGTGGTTACAGGAAAAGTTGCGCCGCTGTGGTGTTCGCTCCATCGATGCAGTCGTGGATGTGACCAACTATCTACTGCTGGAGCTCGGTCAACCTATGCATGCGTTTGACCACGGTAAGCTGCATGGTGCCATCGAAGTGCGTATGGCGGCGCCTGATGAGTCGATAGAGTTGCTGGACGGCAAGACACTCAAATTAAGTGCAGACACACTGGTTATTGCCGATTGTGAGGGGCCGCTCGCGATGGCTGGAATCATGGGAGGGCAGCGCTCAGCCGTCAGTAGCACTACAAAAGATATTGTATTAGAAGCGGCATTCTTCGCTCCCAAGCCATTGGCGGGGAGGGCCCGCTCCTACGGGTTGCACACGGATTCTTCCCACCGTTTCGAGCGTGGTGTGGATTTTGAGTTACAGGTGCAGGCGATGGAGCGTGCCACGCAAATGCTGCTGGAACTGGTCGGCGGTGAGGCTGGGCCTATTCAGGAAGTGGTGTCAAAAAATAATCTACCCGCGCGGCCTGATGTTGTCCTCAGAGCTGCCCGTATTGAGAAGGTGCTGGGCTTAAGTCTGTCAGCCGATGAAGTCGAACGTATTTTGTGTGGACTCGGACTGGGTGTCACCGAGACTGATGGTGGTTGGTGTTGTTCGGTGCCCAGTTGGCGCTTCGATATCACTATTGAGGTAGACTTATTAGAAGAGTTAGCCAGAGTCTATGGTTACAATCGGCTGCCGGTGACCCATATCCACGCCAAGCTGGAGATGCAGGCGCGGCCTGAAACAGACTTGTCTATTCGTTATTTACGTCGGCACCTGAGCGCCAGAGGTTATCGTGAGGCAATCACCTACAGTTTTGTAGACCCCCAGTTACAGCGGATATTTGATCCCGAGCAAGCGCCAGTGGCGCTGAGCAATCCTATTTCCGCCGATATGGCCGTTATGCGCACCAGCCTGCTGCCGGGGTTGGTTAGTGCCGTTCTGCACAATACCAACAGGCAGCAGCCTTCTGTGCGGTTGTTCGAGACGGGCCTACGATTTATACCCGATGATTCAGGGCTACGTCAGGTGCCGACACTGGCCATGGTATCGACGGGTCCGCGCTTTGAAGAGTCCTGGGCGTCGCCCGCCGATGACTCTGATTTTTTTGATTTAAAGGGAGACATTGAGAGCCTTCTGGGTCTGACTCGGAGGTCGGAACACTTTAGCTTCGGCGCCACTTCACGACCGGCGCTCCACCCAGGGCAGACTGCCTGTATCACCCGAAAGGGCGACGTTGTCGGCGTTGTGGGTGCACTACACCCCTCGGTAGGCACTGAATTGGGGCTGAACGCGCCTTTGTACCTCTGTGAAATTGATCTAGCGGTATTAGTTGAAGGAGAGATCCCAAAGTATGCAGAACTGTCCAAGTTTCCCGAAGTTCGCCGAGATTTAGCGGTAGTTGTCGACAAGACGGTGTCATCGGCCCGTTTGATGGGAGATGTGCGAGCGGCTGCCGGAACTTACATCACAGACTTAAGGCTTTTTGATGTCTATACAGGGAAAGGCATTGATCCTAAAAGAAAAAGTCTCGCACTGGGTTTGACATTCCGCGACCAATCGCGCACTCTTGGCGAGGAAGATGTCAATGTGGCCGTGGGTCAAGTGATTGATCTATTGGAAAAAAACTATAATGCTGAGCTTAGAAACTAGGTAGAAGAGACGATGGTTGCTCTTACTAAATCTGAAATGGCGGAACGCCTATTTGAAGAGCTGGGGCTCAACAAACGGGAGGCCAAGGAGATCGTAGAGTTGTTCTTCGAGGAAATTCGCGGTTGCCTTGAGAACAATGAGCAGGTCAAGTTGTCGGGTTTCGGTAATTTCGACCTGCGTGATAAGAGCCAGCGTCCCGGTCGCAATCCTAAAACCGGTGAAGAGATTCCGATTTCCGCCCGCAGGGTTGTTACGTTTAGGCCCGGTCAGAAGCTAAAAGCACGAGTAGAAGAATATGCTGGAACCGACACACAACAATGAATTGCCGCCAATTCCTGGCAAACGTTATTTTACTATTGGTGAAGTCAGTGAGCTTTGCGCAGTCAAGCCTCACGTCCTTCGCTACTGGGAACAGGAATTTCCTCAGCTAAAGCCTGTTAAGCGTCGCGGTAATCGCCGCTACTATCAGCGCGACGATGTGCTGACTATTCGACAGATCCGCGCGTTTCTGTATGACCAGGGCTACACCATCGGTGGTGCCAGGCAGCGGATGACCGATGACAATGGTAAGGGGGCGTCACTTCCGGCTGAGCTGCAGGCAGTGATTAAGGAAACCATCGAAGAGTTGGAAGATGTACTTAAGGTCCTGGGTCCGGCTAAATAGCCTTTGTATCAAACGTGGTATTGAGTATAATGCCGCCGGCGCCTAGTCAGGCGACTTCGGGGCGTAGCGCAGTATGGTAGCGCACCACACTGGGGGTGTGGGGGTCGCAGGTTCAAATCCTGCCGTCCCGACCAATTTTATAGATATATCAAAGCCTTGCATTCGCAGGGCTTTTTTCATTTTACTTCATCGAGAATTTTACTGCAGATTTACTGCACAAGCGTCGTCATATTTTAGGGCTATTCCATCACGTGAATTTGAGTTTATATGAGCACATGAAAAAGTTGATTTTATTAATGTGTGGATGATTAAAAGCCATTTTCAGCCCGGTGGTGGATTGATCAAGGCACTCAGTATGGAAACGTATAGATGGGGAGAAGATGGCCCATTTCTGATCAAGACACACTACAACATGCCTGAAGCCGTCGGTTCTCAGGATGATCCCTATGAATTTCTACTTAAAGATAGAAGTTGAGAACCGGATTTCATGCGGTCTTTTGTAGCCACATTACCTCTCTATAAAGGAGAAGATCGATTGCACTCAGTTTGTGTTATCGCGCGGTTCTATAGTGCACTTACGATCTGATGACGTATCTCGGTTAGCAGCGGCACGTCCGGCTGGTAAATCACTGGAGAAACATGGTCTGTCTTGCCTTTAAAACGCGTGACAATCTGAGTAATTTGGCTCAGCTATTTACATAAACACTGGCTCCTCTAGGGCTATTTTTGTAAGAGGCGTTTTTGTTCAAAGCGAACCTGCGTTCACTTTGATTTGAGCCGCATTAGCAGCTTCAAGACGTTTGTCATTATACTGAAATGGGCTTCTCCTACGTAGTCGGCCATCCAAAGTGCGCCGCTTGGCGTCAGAGCTCCGTGAATTTGATCGGTCAATTGCTGGCTCGAGTTGCACTACATAAAGTGCAGTCTAGATATCGATCTTGGCTGCTGCTTTTCCTGAGATTATGACCAGCAGACTAATATTTCGCGATCTTCATTCTTATAAGGTAAGCGTCCGTGCGATACCGAAGCGTTATCAATCGCTAGGACATCACCCTTTTGCCAAGCATTTACTTGTAAGTTTTTCCAAATAAGATCGCGTACATGTTCGATATCTTCTTCTGGAATTTCGCTACCATCTCCATAGAAAGTATGCATTGATAGATCTTCTGGTGGTTTTTCTCGCATATCTTTTTCGAGGGAACGCGCCACTTCCAAAATAGATCTATTTTCTTCAGTGGGACGAAAATCAAAGATACGCTGATACTCTCCAGCGGGAGAAGATACGTGAAATATCGCAAGGTGATTGTACCAGGCCTCTACTCCGGAAATTGGATGCTGCTTACTCACCGCCTGTGTGCCCCAAAGTCTTAATCCACCGTCTTTTTTCCATTCAGGATCAAAGCCTTCCTCGTGGCACTTTTTTTCAACAATCTCTTTATCAGTACTTTGAAATATTTCGTCCCAAGACTTGAGCTGCATTTGATCGGCTGCTGGTGCTCCGGGTGCAGAATAATTACGCACATTTTTCATTCCTTTCGACCTAAAGCGCTCCCGAATATTTTCATCCATCTGACTCCATACCTTGCGCATGTCGCAAATTGGCGTCTCGCCGCTATTCTTCTCTGAAGGATTCATTGCCGAAAAAAATAGAAACTCAGGAGGGTTAGCGCAAAAACTCATTTCACAATGCTGCGGTATCGGAAAATACCCGGGCAGTTCACTCGCATGAAAAACATAATCAGTTACGGCATCTCTTGGCGACGTGCCTAGGTAGTCATTTTTTAGTTCAGGTGCAATCGCCCGCGCAATCTTTTCAAAATCTTCAGGGGTGCTAACGTCGAAGTTTCTAAAACGAATGGCTCCGTGCTTAAGCATAGCCTCTTCTAATAGACTTTTTTCTTTACGCAACCAATCCAGCAAGGGCTCAAGACTTTTATGCTTATTCGCTTCAATGGTTAGCGGAAAATCGCCGTATATTTTATAATTTTTATGAGTCAGGTGGGTCATTTTAAGTCTCTTCGTAAGCTGTAAACTACCTGGTCGAATGGGAATCTAGGCACCATCGCGTCAGCGGTAAGCTTTGACACAAAACCAGGTGTCCATCCTTGCATCGGATACGAGCTAACTGCTGGATATTAGTATAGGAAATATAAACGGGGTGTGTCGACTAGATTGTTTGATCCGTGTTGGCCGGTGGCCCACACACGCGCACAGGAGCACTAGACCATGGCCGATTGGCAGTCTGACAACCGGCATCTCAGCGGATGCTTTGCACTGGTCTCGACCGAGATTGAAGCCACTGATGTGGAGGTGATCTCGGGCCGTGTGCCCAAGGACCTGTGCGGCGCTTACAGGCGAAACGGGCCAAACCCCCAGTCCCACCAATGTCGTATACCTAACCATTGGAAGATGATGGAGTGATCCACGCGGTCTATATTGACAATGGGCGCGCACGCTATAAAAACTGTTATGTGTGCACACGAGCCTTTGAGATTGAACGCGCAGCGGGGCGCGCTGTCTTTGGCGGGATCATGTTCCCGGCTCCGATGACTTTATTGCCCGCTACCTGCTCCTGTCGCGATTTAAAAGCTGAAGCGTTCGTTGCTAAAGGCCATCACAGTGTTTTCAATCATTTGGGGGTCGGGAATCATTGGACTCATGACGTGGGTATGAATACCACCTGCGGCGTATTCGCGAATGAGGTCCTGGCACTCGGCCTCATCGCCGATTAGAGCAATTTGGTCGACCAGCTCATCGGTCATAGCCGCTGAGGTACGCTGCCTGTCTCTGGCTTTAAAGCCCTCGGCTATTTCTTTGGCGGTGTCCTCATGACCGGCCCAGGCGAGGAATTTGTTGTAGACGGGTGTTGCATAGTAGGGCCCGAAAGCGGCGCGGAATGCTGCACGCCCCAGTTCCTTGTCATTCGTAAGACACATCATATGCCGACACACCACCTCAACGGAGGCTGGATCTTTACCCGCACGCTCGGCGCCGATGGCGATGTGTTCCATGATTTTGGGCAGGGCGGAACGGGGAAATAGATTTAAAATCACCCCATCGGAGATTTCAGCGGCAGTTTCCAGCATGTTTGGCCGTAGGCCTGCCAGATAAATGGGTTGGTTGCTGGTCGGTGCTTGGCGATAGCCCTTGCTGCGCAGTATTTCGCCTTCGAAATTAGTTTTTTCTCCGGCCATCATGGAGCGTAAGAGGGTCATGGTTTCTTTGATACGAGTCAGCGGTTTTTCCATAGTCAAACCATGCCAATTATTGATGATGGCGTGGCTGGACGTACCAAGACCAGGAATAAAACGCCCAGGGTAGGCCTGGTTGATGACAGCAAATGTGCTGGCCAGAACAGCAGGTGTGCGTGTGAACACCGGTACCACCGCGGTACCAATGCGGGTATTTTCTGTCGCCGCCAGTAGCATGGGTACCAGGGTTAATGCATCCAGTCCTCCTGCATCTGCCAGCCATATATCGTCCCAGCCGAGCTGCTCCAGACGTTTGGCCATAGCGATGGAATCTGCCACGTTTGCAGTTGGCCCGGGTATCGTCATCGCCACTCTATGACGCGGTAAGTTTGCCATTTTTCTCTCCAGTTATTCTTAATGTGCTTTTTTATTGCGCGAGGTAGCGCTCCAATATCCCACCCCCGGAAAACAGTTTTTCAATGCTCCTCGGGTTGCTCTGCAACACGTCAGCGGTTGTCTTGCGAACGCCCCGCAAAACCCCCTTCGGCGCCTTTAGCGATAAAGTGTTCAATTGTTGGCTCAACATTATGGACCTTGCTAACGGTCATCGCGACAATTTTTCTGGGATGAGTGTTCCTATCTATGTTCGCTCAGAGTGGGCCAGCGTACTACCTATATAATCAAGTTTTTCATGAACGATGGCTGATAAGCTTCCTTCGGCTAAGTATTTTTGCAAACGCTTGCTTATGGCACATTGCGGTGGCGGAGATTGATTGGCAAATGACCTGAGCCCCGCTGAGTCAACTTCTCAGAAGCCTATTTTGAGATGAATCGGTTAGTCTGGATTGAACTGGCGATACCGCGGCGCGCGCATGAGAAATAGCGCTAGCCAAACGCATACACTGAAATAAGCGCTGTGCCACAGGACGAAGCCGAAGCCCCAGTCAGCGTAGCTGTGACTAACGTTTACGATGTAAAAAGCATCGATTACTGCACTGATGTCGGTCTTGATTGGGGGAATTCCTGTTTCCAGTTGCTTGAGGGCGGTTGCCCAGTATTCCGTTGGCAAGTGGTATATGAGTGCATAGGTACAGTAAATCAAGCACCAGCTTACATTCACCACACTCAATGTTCTGAGCATGCCCAGCCCCGAGGGTTTTGATTTCTGTCCCACTGGGAAGGCTCTGCGAAATTGAATAATCGCCAGTGGGAGAACGGAGAAAAAGCCAACACCCCACAGTGTCTCCTCTATGGCAAACAACAGGCGACTTTTTGTGATCAGTCCACCGGTCGCAAAGAACTGAGCGAGGAAGATACAGGTAATGAGTGCCCAGGGTGCGTGACGCTCGTACTGTGACAGCAGAACGCTATTTTCGTGATTATTTTTCCGTATGTCCTCATTGAAACGCAACATGGCGAAAGCGATTAATCCGGCAAAGGAAAGTTCTGCAACCCAGGCTAAAGAGCGGATTATCAGAGAGCTATTCGCGATGGTATCGAACCAGCCATACTGATAGAGATAGCGTGATACAAATACTGACCTGTACATTGCCACAAGAATAAATGCCAGCCCCATGAAACGCATACAGCGTAAGTAGCGGGTCTGACCATCGGGTGTCTTACAGGACTCTCGAAAGAACTTGATGCAAACGATAGTACTGCAGATGTTGACGAAAACCATGACGCACCACCAGGGCCATGGCCAGAGACTGCTAATAATATTCATCATAGCATCGTCAGGCTCGGCGAACCGTGACGGGCACGCCATTGACGGCAGCGTTACCCGAAAGTACATCCAGGTACTGGTCATCGGTTACGTCATTGCAGCTCACACCGGCGTGCGCGGTGGCAGTCTGCATGCGAATACCGTGTCGGTCGTGGCCAAAGCCGTGGGGTAGGCTGACTACGCCGGGCATCATGTCTTCTGTCGCTTCCACCGTCACGTCGACCGACCCCACCCTTGACGCGAGAGTCGCGCGAGCGCCGGGGGCGATACCCTGATTGGCCATATCGTCCGGGTGCATCATCAGCGTGCAGCGGTCACGGCCTTTTACCAGACGGTGGTAGTTGTGCATCCAGGAGTTATTGGAGCGCACGTGGCGACGGCCGATCAGTCGCAACTCGCAGGTATCCGGTTGCTGGAACTCGTCGAACAGGCGGCGTAGGTCAGCTATGGCTTGTGGTGTGTCGCAGCGGATTGTTTTTTCTGGTGTTGCCAGACGTTCGGGCAGTTGTGGTTGCAGTGGGCCCAGGTCAATGCCGGAGGGGTTCTGGCGCAGTTTTTCCAGCGATAGACCCTCGGAACTGTGCGGCCCCAGTTGCAGGCCCAGATCGATTATCTCATGGGGTGCCATGGCAGGCTGCTCCGGTTTGCCCAGCAATTTGCCCAGTCGGTTACCCAACTGATTAAAAATTTCCCAGTCGTGCAGGCTGCCTTCGGGTTTGTCGAACACAGCCTCGTTGTGACGTGTGGTATTGCGAACGGCAAAAAGGTGAAAGCTGATGTCGTAGTGATCGTGTTCCAGTGCGGAGGTGGGGGGCAGAATGATGTCCGCGTGTCGTGTGGTTTCATTGATGTACGGGTCCAGCGATACCATAAACTCCAGCCCTTCCAGGGCGCTGTCCAGTTGCCGTCCATTGGGGGTGGACAGCACCGGGTTACCGGCCCCAGTAAACAGTGCCCGAATCTGCCCCTCGCCCGGGGTGCTGATTTCTTCTGCCAGACAGGCGGAGGGCAGTTCCCGGTCAAACTCGGGCAGGTTGCGCACGCGGCTTTGATGTCGGTCGTGGCCACCGGGACTACTGGTCATCACGGTATCCACTGCTGGTGTGGCAAACAGGCTGCCGCCAGGTTTGTCCAGGTTCCCGCTGGCGATGTTGATCAGTTGAATCACCCATTGGCACAGTGCTCCATAGGCCTGAGTGGAGACGCCCATGCGGCCGTAGCACACAGCGTTGTCGGCGGCAGCAAATTCCCTGGCGATTCGACGTATCACGTCTGCCTTGATCCCCGTATGGGCGGCGGCAAGTTCCGGTGTAAACGTCTCGATCGCAGTCGCCACTGCATCCAGCCCGGTGGTGAAAGCGGTCAGCGCGCCGGGCTTTGTGAGGTGTTCGCTGAAGAGGGTATTGAGCAGTGCCAACAGGAATAGGGCGTCGGTACCGGGGCGGATGAAGTGGTGCTCGCTGGCGATGGTCGCGGTTTCTGTCCTGCGCGGGTCGATGACTACCAATTTACCGTCGCGCGCGGTCAGCGCCTGCAGGCGCTTCTTCACATCCGGTACGGTCCAGATACTGCCGTTAGAGGCCAGCGGGTTTGCGCCTAGCATGAGCAAGTAGTCGGTGTTGTCGACGTCAGGTACGGGAATTAGCAACTTGTGCCCGTACAGCCACAACGAGGTCAGGTGGTGGGGTAGCTGGTCCACGCTGGTCGCAGAGAAACGGTTGTTGCTGCGGATATGTTGGAACAGGTTGCTCTGGTGAGTCATCATGCCGTAGTTGTGCACCGAGGGGTTGCCCATGTAGATACCCACAGCGTTTACCCCGCGCTCGGTAATAATCTGCGCTAGCCGGGTAGCGGTGGTATCCAGTGCCTCGTCCCAGCCAATGTTCTCCCAGCGGCCCTCTCCGTCATCACCGCGGACTCTTTTCACCGGAGCGCGCAGTCGGTCCGGGTCCGTGTGCAGATCCTTCAGGGCCACTGCCTTGGGGCAGATGTGGCCACGGCTCAGAGGGTCGGCCTTGTCTCCCTTGATGGAGACAATATCCGCTCCCTCGGTTTCAATCACGAGCCCACAGATGGCCTCGCACAAATGGCAAGCACGATAATGTGTTTTACGGGCCATAAATTCACCTATCTGAATTCCAGTTCATCGTCTTTTAAGTTGCTATAGCCTAGGCAGCAAAACCCAGATGTCCCCGGGGATATTGACACGTTAGCGTGTCAGTGTCGCCTAGGGCGATGCGCTACTCGCTACTTTTACTGCCGCTGAGAGAGTTCGCATTGGAGCAGATAGTGCTCACAGGGAGACGCCAATACACCCGCCCACTGGGAATGTATAAACCCTGTTCAAGGCGCACAAAACATTGCGATTCATGGCGTTTTTCTGTTATTTTCAAGTTTGCCTCCAAAGAATCCGGGATTACTGTGATGTCTTTAAATCGAATTCCATCTCTACTGAAGGTGTGCAGTCTGATATCGCTGCTTGCCATTGGCTCCGCCTGCAGCGATAGCGATAATGAACAGCTCTCAGAAAACGTTGCGCCGATCGCTTCGGCCCGTGTGGCAACTGAGGCGGACTTGCTGTCCGGGCCACTCGCGCGTGGTGTCCCGGGTGATTACGTGCTCGAGAACGAGAATTTGCGGGTCATCATTCAGAAGGCGGGGCGGCAGTGGCTTAGCATCGGTACATTTGGCGGCAACATCATTGATGTCACTCGCAAGGACACAGCAGGCGCCATGCTGCCCGATCACCTAGAGGAATTTGTGATCGGCCTGAATATCGAGAACACGCCAAACTACACCGATATCCGTATACAGAACGATGGCAGCGACGGCCAGCCCGCCGTGATCTGCGCTACTGGGCCCGATGATTTGCTGGAACTGGCCAATCCCAGTTCTGCGGTGGCTGGTTTTGGTGTCACGCTGCCAACCGCTGCAGATGACAAAGATTTGCCCGTCGAAATTGAAACATGCTATAGCCTGGCGGTGGGTGACAGATATGTCGTACTCGACAGCACGTTCAAGAACCTGAGTTCGGATACGTTTGATGTCTTTATGACAGAGTATCTCAATGGTTCTGGCCAGGTCGAATTCTTTCAGGTCAATGCGGGGTTCGGTGATCCGACGCTCACGTCGTCTTGCCCAGAACAGACCTATGTTGCCTGCGGGGCTCTGGATGAAGGTCTTTGCGACCAGTGTAATTTCGTTGCCTATGGCGGCGTAGGCGGCGCAGAAGGCGTGTCATATGGCCTCATTCACGGTGAACAGGGTTCGTCTAGTTTTTCACAGGTCGGTGTCAATATTATCGTATACGGCAGTTCGGCAGCGGAACTTCTTGTTGGACTTGAGCCTGCGAACTACACGATCCCCGCAGATGGCGCTTTATTACTGCGGCGATATTTTGCCGTTGGTGACGGCACCATCGCCAGCATTGCAGATATTCGCAATCAAATTTTTGGCATAGAGGCGGTTGCGGTCAGTGGAAATGTTAGCAGCGCGGGAGAGCCCTTGCAGAATGCTCAAATAGTGGTGTATCAGTTGCTGGATGCCGAGGCGAATCCACCGGCGTTGTTTATTGTTAACCACAGTACGACAGATGCCGCCGGCGATTACAGCCTCAACGTTCCTCCTGGTGATTACCAGATCAGGGCAAACATGGAAGGTTACCGCTTTTCCGATAACGACCCATTAACACTGGCAGTTGAGACAGACGTGGCGGTGACTCGCGATTTCGAAATGCCGCCGTCCGGCTTTCTCGACGTCACGGTCATTGACGAGACTGGCCCCGGCCCTGCTAAGTTGCAACTGGTTGGGTTTGACCCGAGTCCACCCTCAACGAACGTTGTGTCGACGCTTATTGGGGGCCAAGAGGCCGGCGTGTTTGGTGATTACAAGGCAGACGACTTGCCTTTTGGTATCGCGCAAGTCGCATTTATTGATCGTGAGGGGGCCAGTGAGCGGATCATTGTAGAGCCCGGTGATTATCAACTGGTGATATCACGCGGACCTCGTTATTCCGTATACAAAAAAGATATCACCATTACGGCGGGCCAGGTGACGACAGTGCAGGCGGAAATTGTGAGGCTCATTAATGACAACGGTTTTGTACACAGCGATTTTCATGTGCATGCCATCCAGAGCCCTGACTCGAGCGTCACCTTTGCTCAGCGTATAGCGGTAATGCTGGCAGAGGGGATGGACTTTTTCGTGGGTTCAGATCACGGTGTTCGCTCTGACTATGCGCCGACCTTGCGGGCTATGGGTGTAGAAGACCTGATTGGCGTAGCGGTCAGTAGTGAGACCACTACCTTCGATTATGGGCACTTCAACGCTTGGCTGTTGACCATTGATCCAAGCAGCATCAGTGGTGGGTCTTTCGACTGGGCCGGCCCCGCACCTCCAGGACGGGATTTCCCCGCATACGGATACTATAACCTGTCGCCTGCGGAAATCATTGCGGGACTGCATGACGACCCCAAGGATAATGTTGTGGTGCAGATTAACCATATTGGGAGTTATTTTGGCGCCGGTGGTTTGGCTATTGATACGGGCAAGACACCCCCACAATCGACTGCAAATTTAGTGGCCAAACGGCTAGATCCATCGATAGTTAACGCTTTTGACGATGGGTTTGATGCGCTGGAACTATGGATTGGCGCCAATGGCCGGGGTGCGATAGACAGCGAGCTTCTGGGCCAAAACATGGGCGACTGGTTCAACCTCATGAATCAGGGTATTGTGAAAATTGGTGTCGCCAATTCTGATACTCACAATTTCAGATTTACCCATACGTCAGCGCGTACATTGATCGCTAATGCGACCACCAATCCACCTGACGTTGCGGCAGACGCCGAAGCCCTCGCTGCAAATCTGTTGGCTGGTAAAGTGTTGGGTACAAACGTACCGCAGCTTTTACTGCAGGCGGACGGAGAGTTCAGCGGCACTAGTCAGCGCGCGGGTCTGCGTCTCGACGAGGACGTCACCATGTCGGCTGAGT
>Ga0307488_10002166_pt1 | contig 16598 bp, 14 predicted proteins | sample SB02metaG_FD_202248 | JGI IMG/M metagenome (GOLD analysis project Ga0307488, IMG submission 202248) | Sea-ice brine microbial communities from Beaufort Sea near Barrow, Alaska, United States - SB 0.2 | ecosystem: Environmental > Aquatic > Marine > Coastal | place: USA: Alaska | collected... | reverse complement strand
ACTCTGCCTGCGATGTTGCGGTCGAGACAGCGCGAGTATCTAAATCAACCTCGATTAGTTGGAGAAGAGGGTATTATCTTATTCCTAAGTTCATGTATGGCTTGCCAACAGATGTACAAGCATTAAAAAATAGGTGGATGCCAGATTTTATTAGAGGGCCATTTACAAAATTGATGCTAGAAATCTTCCAAGGAAAAAATGAAGATATTGGATTACAGAAACCAGATAAAAGTCTAAATGCAACTCACCCAACAGTAAACTCAGAACTTTACTATGCAGTAAGGCATGGCAAAGTCACACCTCATGTTGATATAGAAAGATACGAAGGCAATAAGGTTATATTTAAGAATGGTAAGAGTGAAGAGTTTGATGTCATCATTGCATGTACTGGTTTTAAAATTAAACATGACTTTTTCGATAAAAGTCTAATTAATTATGAAGAGGGCAAAGTACCACTTCTTCATAAAATGATTCCGGCTGATATAAATAATTTATACTTTATAGGTCTTTTTCAGCCTTTGGGCTGCATCTGGCCTGGAGCAGAGCTTCAGTCTAAATTAGCTGCTCAACATCTCTGCGGCAATTGGAAGCCAAAAAAATCAATTAAAGACCTAATTGAAATAGAACTAGCTAATCCAGATGTAAAACAAATCGACACGCCAAGGCACACAATAACTGTTGATGATTATGCTTTCAGAGCTAGATTGAAAAAAGAAATCAATAGATCTATTTCTGCTTAAAAAACATGAATCAGTGCATTGTTTGTGAAAGAAAGCTTATTGAAAGCTTTCTTTCATCAGACAAGAAAAAAAGAAGCTAAAGAAGATACCCATTTTAAAAAATAGCAAAAAAACGTTCATGAACTAAACTTTAAGGTACTCACACAACCATGGATGGTCTGTTATACCTCAACCACGTAAAAGCCAAATCAGTTTAATCGATACGCCTTATTATCATTCTGTTTCCCGCTGTGTTCGCGTCAATTCATTTAGTTAACTTTTTTGGCGGTATGAGTCCCGTTTTTGTCGCTCTTCAGTTATTTGCAGCGTTCTCTATTGGTTTAATGTTGGGTGTCGCTAGGATCATCGCGACAGACTTCACCATTGGTGGGCCGATTAGAGGCTCTGGTGATAGCACCTACCCTTTAAAAATATCTTTATTTACCCTACTCATAGTCCGAATAATTTTACCTTTAGTTTTTTATACTATCATTTCCATTTTTTGACTTTTTTATATTTTAACCGCTGTAGATTTTCTGATAAAAGCTATTTTCATGACTCGCTACTTTCGTAATATACGATGGCAAAACAAACGTATTTCATAGTTAAGTTAGTTATAAAAATTAAATTCGAACCTTAAGTATGTTTTTTTACTCAAAAATATCTTATAGTGTATTTAATCTATTTTATCAGTAAGTGTTGTTATGGCTTTTCCTAATTTAATGTCTGAGTTAGATCTTGGTTTTACTGTGATTAAAAATCGCAGTTTAATGGGCTCTATGCATACAAACCTCGAAGAAACTGAAAATGGTTTTGAACGCATGGCTGTTTTCTACAAAGAGCGTGTTGAAGGGGGTGTCGGTTTAATTGTCACCGGAGGTATAGGCCCAAATCCTGAAGGTGCCGTTGCAAAAGGTGCTGCTTTAATGACAACACAAGCCCATGCAATACAACATCAAGTTATTACTCAGGCTGTTCATAAGGCCGGCGGTAAAATATGTATGCAAATTCTGCACGCAGGTCGATACGCTTATAACCCTGCGCTTGTATCCCCTAGCCCCATTCAAGCGCCTATAAACCCATTTCCGCCTAAAGCATTAACAAGTGAAGAAGTTGATCAACAAATAGCTGACTTTGTTAGATGCGCACAACTTGCTCAACAAGCGGGTTATGACGGTGTTGAGATTATGGGCTCTGAAGGTTATTTTATTAACCAGTTCATTGTTAAGCGTACTAATCAACGAGATGACAAATGGGGTGGAAGCTACGAAAACCGTATTCGTCTTCCTTTAGACATTATTAAAAGAACGCGTGAGGCCGTTGGCGAAAATTTTATCATTATTTATCGCTTATCTATGCTTGATTTAGTGGAAGGCGGTAGCTCGCAAGCAGAAGTCATTCAATTAGCAAAAGCCGTAGAAAAAGCGGGCGCAACCTTGATAAATTCTGGTGTAGGTTGGCATGAAGCACGAGTGCCGACCATAGCAACGTCAGTTCCGCGCTCATTTTTCTCGTCAGTGTCTAAACAAGTAAAAGCACAGGTAAATATTCCTGTTATCACCAGTAATCGCATTAATACCCCTGAAGTTGCCGAGCAAATTTTAGAAGATAATTATGCGGACATGATCTCAATGGCGCGCCCTTTCCTTGCTGATCCAAACTTCATGAATAAAGCAAAAACCAATCAAAGTAATGCAATAAACACCTGCATAGCTTGTAACCAGGCATGCTTGGATCATACTTTTGAGCATAAAATTTCTTCATGTTTAGTTAACCCGCGTGCAGCCAATGAAACATTACTCAATTTCCTTAAAGTAGAAAAACCTAAAAACATTGTCGTGGTAGGAGCTGGCCCCGCAGGATTAGCCTTTGCTACTTATGCTGCAGAAAAAGGCCACAAGGTTACGCTAATCGATAAAAACGCATCAATTGGTGGGCAATTCAACTTAGCAAAACAAGTACCCGGAAAAGAAGAGTTCTTTGAAACTTTACGCTATTTCTCTCATCAACTAAAACGTTTAAACGTCAATATTAAACTTGATTGTCATGCAACTCCTGAATTACTCAATGACTTTGATGAAGTTATTATTGCAACAGGCATAAAGCCACGTACCCCGACAATTAAAGGTATTGAGCATCCTAAAGTAATTAGTTATGTGGATGTATTAAATAAAACACGAACAGTCGGTAAATCTGTTGCTCTGATCGGCGCGGGTGGAATTGGCTTTGATGTCGCTGAATACCTTAGCCATCAAGGTGAATCACCCACCTTAAATAAAGAACTCTATGCTAACGAATGGGGAATTGATTTAACAAACCAAGGAAATAGCGGATTAAAACAAGCAATTGTTACTCCTAGCCCAAGAACCATTTACCTATTACAGCGTAAAGCGACAAAAGTCGGTGCAAACCTAGGTAAAACGACCGGTTGGATCCACCGTGCAACGTTAAAGCAGAAAAAAGTAACTATGCTCGCGAATGTCGAATACACAAAAATTGACGATATGGGTCTCCACATCATTGTTGACGGTAATACAAAAACGCTTGACGTTGAGCATATCGTTTTATGTGCTGGCCAATTGCCTAATAAGGATCTATATCAAACCCTTTTAGATAGCAATTTTGATAAGCCTTTACACATTATTGGTGGTGCAGATGTTGCTTCCGAACTAGACGCTAAACGTGCCATTAACCAAGCAGCTTGGCTTGCAGCAGAGATTTAATCAAGATGCATGATATCGTAATGATCGGCAGTAGTATTTTTGAATTTTGGCAAAAACCTAATTGGGGAACGTTAAATATTTCAAATAATGCAATTCGCAGTACTCAAAGCCTAGATTGGTACAATAGTGATCTAAGTACCCTGCCTAAAGCTAAAAATTATCTCGTATATTGTGGCAGTAACGATTTAATTTATGGTGTTCCTCCAGAGCAAACTGTCGCCAATATTAATGTTGTTCTTTTTTCACTTGCTCAATTACACCCAACCGCGAAAATTGGCTACTTTTCAATTATGAAGTGTCCGCAAAAACAAGCAGCACAACAATTAACTGTTATCGATAAAATGAATAAACATATAAAGACCGCCACTTGCTGTGGGATAAACAATCGAATTCATTATTTTGATTTCAATGACTATATCAACAACGACAAAAAGTGGTTTTCTGATGACGGGCTCCATTTAACTGAACAAGCTTATCAAATGCTTGATGAAAAACTTAAACCTGTCATATCAAAATGGGCATTAGACTCTTAAAGGCACCTATATTATGAGAAATTTATTTTCTATCAATGGAAAAACGGCCATTGTAACCGGTGGTTCACGTGGATTAGGGGCGATGATAGCGCGCGGATTTGTAAAAATGGTGTAAAAACCTATATCACTGCGCGTAATCTGAAAGATCTAGAAGAAACCGCTGCCACCCTAAATACGCTAGGAGAATGTATTCCTATCGTTGCTGACTTATCAACAAATGATGGTATAGATAAACTTGTTAGCGTAATAGAACGTAATGAAAGTAAAATTGATATATTAGTTAATAATGCTGGTGCGGCATGGGAGGCGCCTTTCGAGGAGTTTCCTGAAATCGGTTGGGATAAAGTGATGAACTTAAATGCTAAATCACCTTTTTTTGTCACGCAAAAACTTATGCCATTACTGAAAGAATCGGCTTCTGCAAATGACCCTGCTCGCGTTATTAACATTGCTTCAATAAATGGTCTCAACAACCCTAAAGCCAATAACTATTCCTATTCAGCCAGTAAAGCTGCCGTGATACAAATGACACGTCATCTTGCTGCAGATTTAGTTAAACAAAATATAAATATTAACGCCATAGCCCCTGGATATTTCTTAAGTAAATTAACTCAATACATTGTTAACGAACAAGAAGAGCAATTTGCTAAGAAAATGGTTCCTAAAGAGCGATTAGGCCAAGCAGAAGATATTGCTGGTAGCTGCATATATTTAAGCGCTAAAGCTTCAAGTTGGATGACGGGGCACACCTTAGTATTAGATGGCGGCGTTATTGCTAGTAGTGGTTATGGTGATTTATAAATATTTTCATATTGGTGATATTAACTTGAATACCGAAGGTAAATTGGGTGGTTAAGTCAGTTATATAATAGGAAAAATTTATTTTACACAGTAAAACTAAGCGATTAATGCGGCCTCTGTCTGACCGCATTAAAATAATCACTGTATTATTTTTTCAGGTTATTAGTGAACCATTTCAATGCCTCTGCTCGGCCCTCTTTAAGATTATTTCCTTTATACATGTCGTAATGTTCACCAGGAAAAGTACGGTAACGGCTTTCTAAGCGACCTTTAATCGTATCGTAAAGTAACTTTCCGTTTTCTTTGTTCTCAAATAATCTTTCGTCTTTCGCATCCATGATTAACGTAGCTGCTTTTAGGTCTGCTACATGTAACATAGGATCAAAACGTTTCATCGCTACCCAGTCTGGAAAACCTCTTAACATGGGGTTTACTTTACTTTTAGGTCCTGGGTACGGTGGAATAATGCCCCTTGCGGCCATCGCTTCAACTTGACGCATTTTTTGATCAGGAATAACGCTTAAGTTGTATTTGTAATTTAACGGTGCCAGTTGAGTGACAAGGGCTTTAACTCGATTATCATCCGCAGCAGCAACCAGCGCTAAACCACCTCCCATGCTAGTCCCCCAAATCCCCAAGTTATTAGGCATCACTTGCGGTTCACTTCCTAGAAAATGCAAAGCAGCACGTACGTCTTCTACCATGGATAATGGATTAATGATTTGGCGAATATGAGTCGCCTTAACGTTTACTTCTGTCGCTTCGTCAACTGTAGTCAGTTTTTCAGCTAGAACCAATGGACCATCGCTTTGTCCCCAACTTTTAAAGTCAAAACTTAATACAATAAACCCTTGTTTAGCAAAATGAGGGGCGTAGTTTTTCTCTATATTCTTTTTGTTTCCGCCCCAACCAGACACCATTAAAATACCCGGTATTTTATCACTCGCCTTAAGATCTTTCGGTTTATAAACATCCCCTTCTAAACGAACACCTTGACTCCAAATGGTCACCACTTGGTGATCAACTTCTGACACATCCACAGAGTAAGCACTTAAAGAGAATAAACTTGATAAATATACAGTCGATATAACAATGAATTTTGAGTAAGATTTTATAATCACAGGCATGTCCTTTTTATTAGATTATCTTCACACTGGCATAAGATTAGATACAATTAAGTCACCTTAGTGACACGACATGGTACACATATCCTTCTTGTGTTAAGTGTTAAGTAATATGATAAATTATTGTTTGTATCTAAGGCCTACCTGTAGCTATGGCATATTGTCATAATATAAAAAAACGTAGCTGAATCAGCTACGTTTTATCAATGTAAGACTTTAAAATTGGACTTTAAATAATAGAGATTTAAAGTACTTCAAATAATCCTGCTGCGCCCATACCGCCGCCAACACACATAGTGATAACAACATATTTAACGCCACGACGTTGACCTTCGATGAGTGCATGACCAACCATACGTGCGCCACTCATGCCATACGGATGTCCAATTGAAATTGCACCGCCATTAACATTGAGTTTATCCAGTGGAATACCCAAGGTGTCTGCACAATAAAGTACTTGTACGGCAAACGCTTCGTTTAGCTCAAACAAACCGATGTCGTCAACTGTAAGTCCGTGCTGCGCTAATAATTTTGGTACTGCAAATACTGGTCCTATGCCCATTTCATCGGGTTCACAACCCGCAACAGAGATGCCCATATAACGACCAAGCGGTTTAAGTCCCTTCGCTTGTGCAACTTTTGCTTCCATTAGTACACAAGCAGATGCGCCATCAGATAACTGACTTGCATTACCGGCAGTAATTACACCATCGTCAATTACGGTTCTTAGATTGGTTAAACTATCTAACGTTGTCGCTCTAAGGCCCTCATCAGCTGAAACAGTCACTTCATGGTATGAAACTTCTTTAGTTTCTTTATCCATTACCGCTTTAGTGGTTGTCATTGGTACGATTTCATCATCGTAACGACCAGCAGCAACAGCTTCTGCGGTACGGTTTTGACTTAACAAACCGTATTCATCTTGACGTTCACGGCTTATACCATAACGCTCAGAAACGATTTCAGCCGTTTCCAGCATATTCATATAAATATTTTTATGCATGGCAGCTAAATTTTTATCAACAGCCATGTGCGTATTTACGTGTTCGTTTTGAACCAATGAAATAGACTCTAAACCTGCACCAATAGTAATATCCATACCATCATGAATAATTTGTTTAGCTGCCGTAGCGATAGCCATTAAACCTGATGAACATTGACGATCTAGTGACATACCACTTACAGACGTTGGTAAACCGCCAGCAAGTGCAGCTAAACGGCCAATATTTAAACCAGTAGTGCCTTGTTGCATAGCACAACCCATAATGACATCTTCGACTTCACTACCATCAATACCTGCACGCTCTACTGCATGTTTAATCGCATGACCGCCTAATGTAGGGGCTGTGGTCATATTAAATGCGCCGCGATAACCTTTACCGATTGGCGTTCTTGCTGTTGAAACGATTACTGCTTCTCTCATGATACCTTCCTCTGTAATAGACTATTTAGCTGTTAAGTCAATGCCAAGAAACTCAGCTGCTTTCGCCACATATTTATTAGTTTGCATCCAACCGGCTTTTAATTCTTTGCTGTTAGATTCATCTTCTAACTCATCCCACTTCGCCAAAATATTTTCAGGCGTTTGTTGCTCTGGTGATAAGTAAATTCCGTCAGTTTCTTTGATAACCGCACGAGCATAACCACCGGCACCACAACCTAAAATTGCTCGGTTTGGAGACTCTTTAGCCACTAAAGCTAATAAACCTGTTGTAACAGAATCAACCGTCATCATTTCTAATACACGTTTATCTTCAATAAGATCTTCTGTCATGGCAGTTCGCGCTGTTGGGGATAAACAGTTGACTTTAATGCCATATTTTTCCCCTTCAATGCACAAGGTGTTCATTAATCCAGCAACACCCATTTTAGCGGCACCGTAGTTTGCTTGACCAAAGTTACCGTATAGTCCTGATGAAGATGTTGTCATTACAATACGACCGTATTGCTGTGCCTTCATGATATTCCAAACGGCTTTTGAACAGTTAGCTGCGCCCATTAAATGTACATCTACCACTAATTTAAAGTCTTCAATGGCCATATTACCAAACGACTTATCACGTAAAATACCAGCGTTATTTACTAAAATATCGATACGGCCCCATTTTTCCATGGTTTGCTCGACCATCAATTGAACTTGAGTCATGTCAGCAACATTTGCACCGTTTGCAATGGCTTCACCGCCAGCGGCTTCAATTTCTGCAACAACAGCTAATGAACCAGCTGATAATGATCCATCTCTTCCGCCCAGATCATTGATTACAACTTTAGCGCCACGTGCTGCTAATGCTAACGCATGTGAACGACCTAATCCTGCGCCCGCGCCTGTTACTATAGCTACTTGTCCGTCATATTTTACTGACATAAAAACCTCTTATAAATTTTAATTAAATATTCTTCCTGGCAGTAGATTACTTGGATACCCAATACCACCCTGTCACCTAGGTGACTATTTACTGATCATTGTCATGGTCAACCACTGTGCCGTTAACGCTGGCTTGGTTTCACCTTCAATTTCTACTTCTACCAGCCAATTAAACAAGAACTGCCCTGGCCTTTTTTCCGTAAATTCAGTGAGGGACATTTTCCCTCTGACTTTACTATTTACTTTTACGGCTTGTAAGAAACGAATTTTTTCAAAACCGTAATTTAATCCCATAGTCATATTTTCAAGTTGTAACCCTGCTTCATATGAAATTGCTGACAATAGAGATAAGGATAAAAAGCCATGTGCGATAGTCCCACCAAAAGGTGTGTCTTTAGCTTTTTCGGGGTCAACATGGATAAACTGGTGGTCATGGGTTGCATCACCAAACGTATTTATTTGTGCTTGAGTGATAGTAAACCAAGATGAGGTACCTACTGTTTTACCGACATAATCAGGTAAGTTGGTTGAATTAATGGTAGTCGCCATAAAATTGCCTTTATTAAGGTAAATTGAAATAAGTTAACATTCGTTATATTCAGATACGTTTAAACGATATACGCTTCTTTTAATGCGCGTTTATCTATTTTTCCTGAGCCTAAGCGAGGTAAGTTTTGGTTAATAATCCACACTTTACTCGGTACTTTAAATTTGGCTAAATGCTCAGCAACAAACGCTTTTAGTTCTTCTTCATTCGTTGTTTTTGAACTATGCTCAACAAAAACAACAGCACCAACCACTTCGCCTAACCTCTCGTCAGGTAAAGCAAATACCGAAGCCTCACAAATAGAAGTATGTTTATAAAGCGCAGCTTCAACTTCTAAACACGCAATGTTTTCTCCACCACGAATAATGATGTCTTTGGCTCGGTCAACAATATAAATAAAACCGTCGTTGTCTAAAAAGCCCAAATCACCGGTTCTAAAAAATCCATCGAAAAAAGCGGCATCTGTAGCTTCTGGATTACGCCAATACCCCAGAATATTTGCCATTGATTTAATGGCAATCTCCCCTTGTTCACCTAAGGGAAGCGTTCGACCTTCTTCATCAATAATTTTTACTTCTACTATGGGGGGCGTTGGCAAGCCAGCACTATTGGGTTTATGCACGTAGTCAACTGCGCCATTTACGGCACCTAAAGCATTTGTCTCCGTTAAACCATAGCCGCAGCTTGGGCTGCCCTCAAATGATTCAAATATTTTTCGAACATGTTCTGGTGGCCTTGCTGCACCGCCAGCACACACGTCAATGAGTGAACTTAAATCATATTTTGATTTGTCAGGATGATTCATCAGTTCCATAGACATGGTTGGAACACCATTAAAATACGTTATTTTTTCTTTTTCGATAAGCTTTAAGGCTTCTTCGGCGTCCCAATAAGGCATCATCACGGTTTTACGACCTGCGATCATCGAGAGCAAGAATAATGTGTGGCATCCTGTTACATGAAACAAAGGGACAGTCATTAAAGCGGCTGGAGTTAGAGGCGATGGTTGAATATCTTGCGCTAAATTAGCAGCTGAAGCCGATGCGCCTAGCATGATCCATGTATTTATAGCCGTTAAAATGCTTTCATGGCTAGACACAGCGCCTTTAGGCGCACCAGTAGAACCTGAGGTATAAAATATGGTGGCTATGCTGTCTTGAGCAGTGTTAACTTGCGGCATCGTTTGACCTGCATATTTCGCCAGCAAATAATCGAAGGTTATGACTGTAGATTGAGACTTCGATTGGCGGGCCACAATAACAGGCGTGTTAAGTTCAGCTAAACAACTAGAGAGTAAGTCATACCTTTTATCATCCACTAAGGCGAGCTTTGCATCACAGTGTTCTATTACTTGAGTAAACTCGTCTTGTTTCCACCAAGCATTTAAAGGAACAGCTATTGCGCCAATACTGGTGATGGCCATAAATGCGACGATCCATTCAGGATAATTACGCATTGAAATCGTGACGCGGTCTCCTTCTGATATTTCATACTCTTCAACAAGTGCACAAGCAAACTCACTGGCTTGTTGATACAAACAGGTAAAGCTATGACGTTCATCGTTAAAAATAATAAAGTCAGTATCGCCATAAGTGTCAGCAGACGCTTTAAACATCTGGTGTAAATTCTCAGGCAAAGTAGCAAAAGCCTGATAACTAATATCTTCGCGACATTTTTCTATGACTTCAAAAGGTTGATTTTTTGCGGTTAATTTAAATAACTCTTCCAATACAGAAACCGTAGAAGCATGATTAATTTTAATGTCTTGGTTTTGCAACACCCTATTTTGCATTACTGAACTCTCTTCATATTATGGAGATTTGTTGCCGTAAATATTTCGCATAGCGTTGACAACCCTCTTAAAAGTAATTCGAACTTACAGTATGTTTTAATATCACGCAAGTATTTTAACCATTTTGGATCACTAAATACTTTCTATAACTGTTAAATAATTTACATATACAGCTTAAATTATCAGTAAATTTAATGATTTAACTATGGCTGACAGAGCATGATTGAACATTGCGGTTAGATGGCATACAATAAAATTGAACCGTGGGTATAATTATTGAACAAGTCAATTATTCTAAGACGTCAAATTAAAATATCACTGAGATATAATGCCAACTTCAATCAAAAATAAAATTAGTTCTCCGTTTAGCAAAACTAATCAACATGATCAAAAATATAAAACAATCATTTCTGCAGCATCCGAGTTATTTAACGTACAAGGCACACGTGGCACAACATTGTCCCAGATTGCCGAAAAACTAAAATTAACTAAAACGAGTCTTTATTACTATGTAAAAACTAAAGAAGAGCTGACGCATCAGTGTTATTTAAATACTTGTATAGAAATGAAAGCAATCGTAGAACAATCCTTATCAACTAAAGGTTCAGCGATTGATAAACTTGATATGTTATTTCGTTTAAATTTTGAATGTTGGAACGACATTATTAATGGTAACAGAGGTCACTTAGCCGCTTTAACTGAAATTGCTTCGTTATCTGAAAAGCACAGAATTGAAGTTTCTGAATATTATCGTCACTTTGTTATTCAAGTTATAGACCTGATCAATGAGGGAATTAAAGATGGCAGTATGGATGTTATTTCTCCCGGTAAAACCGCTAATGCCATTTGGGGAAATATATTCTGGTTGCCTGTTTGGTTATATTCTATTGATAAAACTGAACGTGAAAATGCCTTTAACCAATGGTTAAATATTATAAAATACGGCTTAAAGAACACGAAAAGTTCGTTTATTTTCAAAAAGATTTCTTTTGATACCGAGCATATGGCACCGACAGGTTTCGATAGAAGTGAACAAAATCGGAAGAAACAAGAAGCATTCTTGCGTGTTGGTTCAACCTTTTTTAATCATAAAGGCTTTAAAGGCACTTCTTTAGACGAGCTTGCCCAAGCACTGGGCGTAACTAAAGGTGCATTTTATTATCATATTAAAAATAAAGAAGATCTGTTGATAAAATGTCTTGAACGTACTTTTAATATAGAGCAGTCAGTATTGACAAGTACAAACGCAATGGATATTGCGGGTATTGATAAACTAGCCTATGCAGCTCGACAAATGTTTTCAATTCAATTGGGTGATTTAGGGCCGCTTGTTCGTTATGCAACCATGTGGTCACTACCTTTAGAAACAAGAAAAGAAATGGAAGTAACCGCCAGTAAAGTACGAGACTTGTTCGGTGAGTTGGTTCAATCAGGCATTAAAGATAATACTATTCGTGAAGTTGACTTATTTATTGCTGAAAACATTATAGCGGGTGCTGTTGAATCCATTCCAGATATGGCTATAGAACCGAACAAAATAGATTTAGAGCAAGGTTCTATAGATTTTTTCGACATATTCTTCAATGGTATAGCAACAAAATAATATCAATCCTAATTCGTCTTTACTAACAACGAACAAGCACTAGTTATTTAGTGCTTGTTCAAGTGCTTCTTTTAACTGCCCTTCAATTTTCACCGGTTTTTCAGTATCTCTATCGACAAAAACATGCGTCATGGTCCCATATGCAGAAGCGCTTTCTTGTCCATTTTTAAAAATAGCCACGCCATATTCAACAGAAGAATTACCAATACGATTAACTCTAAACGCGCCATAAATTTTATCCGGGTAAGCAATACTCGAAAAATAGTTACACTGCGAATTAACAATAAAACCAATAACATGGCTGGTTTGTATATCAAACCCTGCACGTTCTATTAAATAGCTATTAGCAATGGTGTCAAAATATGAATAATAGGTCACATTGTTTACATGACCGTAAATATCATTATCCATCCAACGTGTCGTTATTTCCTTAATATAATAAAAGTCGTCTTTGTTTAAGCTAATTTGAGACATTTTACGCTCCATATGCAGCTTGATAAATGGCTAATACATTTTCATAACTTACATCTTTAGGGTTATTAATGAGTAATCTCGTTTGTAGCATGGCATCTTTCGCTAACATCGGTAATTGTGCTTTTTCTATTTTCATTTCTTTTAGCGTACTAGGCAGTAATAAACGTTTTATCAAGCCTTCAACATAAAGAATGAGATCATCGGTGATTGATTGATCTGATTGTTCAGTATTAATTTTTCGACTGATATAAGGCGCTAATTCACTATAAAGTGAAGCTGCATGTGTTTTGTTAAAGCGCATTACATGAGGTAATACTAATGAGTTACTTAACCCATGAGGGATATGAAAATGACCACCTAATGGATACGCTAACGCGTGTACTGCTGCAACAGGTGCATTAGCGAATGCTTGTCCTGCCAAACAGGCCCCGAGCAACATATTTTGACGTGCGTTAACGTTATTTCCATCTTGACAGACACTTTCAATATTCTCTGAAAGCAGCCTCAATGCTTCCTTCGCTAACATGTCTGAATATGGGTTTTTCTTTATTTTCGAGGTATAGGCTTCAATAGCGTGCACCATCGAGTCTATACCTGTTGCAGCGGTAACCATAGGAGGTAATCCCAATGTTAACTCGGCATCTAACAAAGCAACATCAGGTAATAGTTCTGGTGAGACAATACCCGCTTTTGTCGTTTCCCCCGTGGTAACAATCGCGATAGGTGTTACTTCTGAACCTGTGCCTGCTGTAGTTGGTATTAAAATCAATGGAAGTCGATCACCATCAACTTGATCCACACCATAGATATCGTTTAATGTTTGAGAAGACGTCGTTAATACCGCCACAACTTTAGCGGTATCCATCGAGCTGCCTCCACCAAAACCAATAACGCCATCAATTTTATCTTGTTTTGCTTGCTCTAATGCACTCAAGATAATTTTCTCTTGAGGGTCAGCAACTACTTGGTCATAAACCGTGACCTTAATTTCTGACATGCCTGAAGAGTTTTCTTGTTTGATAAATTTCGACAATAATTTATCCAATAAACCACAAGAAACAATACCTTGATCAGTTACGACTAAAGGTCTTTTTATCTTTAACTTTTGGCAGATGTCAACAATCTTACGTAAACTACCCGGTTCACTAATAATGCTTTTGGTCGTATTAAATTGAAAACTAGCGTTCATATATCATTCATCACTTTGTTAGAATATTTATCATTATTCAGGATTTTTAATAAAATCAAATGCCACCCAGGCAAAGGTATTTAAGTTCCATATAATCATCTAGACCATATTTAGAGCCTTCTCGTCCGTTACCTGATTGTTTCATTCCACCAAAAGGCGCCGCAGCATTAGAAATAATACCTTCATTGATACCAATCATGCCAAACTCTAGCTCTTCTGAAACACGCCAAACACGTCCAATATCACGCGCATAAAAATAAGCCGCTAATCCGTATTCAGTATCATTAGCCATTTCAATTGCTTCTTGCTCTGTTTTAAAACTAAGAATAGGTGCTACAGGACCAAAGATTTCATTTGCTGCAATTGGCATATCGTTTGTTACATCAGCTAAAACAGTAGGCAGGTAAAAACAACTACCCTGCTCTGATTCGCCCCCCGTTAATACGCGAGCACCGGCATCTACAGATTGAGCAACTAATTGCTTTACATCATTAAGTGCTGAAGATGAAATCATAGGGCCAACATTTACATCACTGTCTAAACCATTACCTAATTTTAACGCTTCAACCGCGTTTACAAATTTTTCTGTAAACTCAGCTAAAACACTTTCTTGTACTAAAATTCGATTTGTACATACACAGGTTTGTCCTGCATTGCGGTATTTTGATACTATCGCGCCTTGAACCGCTGCATTAATATCAGCATCATCAAAAACGATAAATGGCGCATTACCGCCAAGTTCCATTGATACTTTTTTCACCGTCGATGCACATTGTTTAATTAATGTTTTGCCCACATTTGTTGAACCGGTAAAAGTAAATTTTGCAACATCGGGATGAGTTGTTAACACTTCCCCCATAGCACGCGAATCATTACCAACAACGACATTAAAGACTCCATCGGGTATTCCTGCTTGCTTAGAAAGTTCAGCTAATGCTAAAGCAGACAATGGCGTAAGGGTCGCTGGCCTAACAACGAAGGTACAACCAGCGGCTAAGGCAGCAGCGGCTTTACGCGCTATCATGGCATTGGGGAAATTCCAAGGTGTGATTGCCGCGACAACGCCCACTGGCTGTTTAATCACGATGATGCGTTTATCGTCACTTGGCGCTTGCATGGTATCGCCATAAACTCTTTTACCTTCTTCGGCAAACCACTCTATAAACGAAGCGCCATAAGCAATTTCACCTTTAGCTTCAGCCAACGGTTTACCCTGTTCTAATGTTAATATTTTAGCTAATTCGTCTTGATTTTTCATTACAAGATCAAACCATTTACGCATAATAATCGAACGTTCATTAGCAGATTTTTTAGACCAAGCTTTCAAAGCACCCTCAGCTGCCTTAACGGCTTGTGCAGTTTCAACCACACCTGCATTCGATACATTTGCCAGTACATTATTGTCAAAAGGATTAGTTACTTCAAAGCTTTTATCAGAAGATAGCCATTGGCCATTGATGAAAGAGCCATTTTTTATTAAATTTGATTGATGCATAATTTCGCTATTTCTATGTTTTAATTGAATGTTAATACGTTAACGATTGAGTTTCTGCCTTGCAGTCTCTTGATGACTTTAGTCCATCACTTCTTACTGCCGATATTTCTAACTTTGCTGCTTTCATCGCTTTTGTGAATTCCGAATTTGCATGTAACCGAGCAAATGTTGCCGAGCCCATCAATCGTCCAGCATCCACGTCACTTTGCCAATGTACATTACAGATTAACCGACTTTCACCCATCTCCCAACCTCGAACTAAAGCTTTGTTGCTATGTTCCGGCGATATTTCAGAGAATATTTGCCCCCATAACCAACCAATAGCAGCATGACCTGAAGGGTACGAACCACTTGTTCGTAGATGAGCTTCTTTAGTCGGGACACAAGTGGGTGACTTATTTATCATAAATGGACGATCTTTTTGATAATGCTTTTTAGCCGCATAAGTAGAAAGTCCTGCATCTGTCGCTGAACGCCTTAACAAACGATATAACTGTGGAGTATTCTCTTTACTGATCTCAGCATCTATTGAGCATGAAAAAATACGAGCTGCAACAGGAAATTCAAGATTATCATCTGACTTAGCTAAGTCCCATCTGAGGCCTGATTTTTTCTTTATTACCTGATTATTCAATCGATTGTCTTCTTCATTACCTTTTGCCGGAGCTTTAGGTAAAAGCCCTACACCATCAGGTATTACGTTATGATCTAAATATCCGATTAAAATTCCGGGTAATAATTCTGCAACAGGCTCCAGAGGGAGTAATTTGTTATTTGTGCATCCTCCAAAAAATAAAATACTAAATAATACAATACACGTTTTGTTTATATTTATTTTCACGAGTAGTTCCTAGACTTATCAAAATTAACTAATTTGAACTTACAGTATGCTTTGATGTCTTTCAAGTATTATTAATTTAACAAATATTATTAAAGAGATGAATAATTCGAGTATATATATTATTAATAGGTGGAATTAGAATGACTGCTACGTAATCAGAAAGCTGACCATCGTTACATCTATGTTTTATGCCCATAACAAATTTAGATGTAATAAATAACTTAATTAACTTCAGCTTATCTATCTTAGTAAACATAATTACTGTGGCGCTATGTGCCCCGAAGCGCCATAGAATCAAAAAATTTAATACCTACAATCATATTAATCTAATGTCCGCTTTGGTATTTTTTAATCAAATTAGAATTTTTGACTTTATAGATTCCTGATGAAAT
>Ga0307488_10002165_pt1 | contig 16600 bp, 14 predicted proteins | sample SB02metaG_FD_202248 | JGI IMG/M metagenome (GOLD analysis project Ga0307488, IMG submission 202248) | Sea-ice brine microbial communities from Beaufort Sea near Barrow, Alaska, United States - SB 0.2 | ecosystem: Environmental > Aquatic > Marine > Coastal | place: USA: Alaska | collected... | reverse complement strand
TGCAACAGGTACTACGTTCTTGGACAAGTGTTATGCTTGGGTGATGGCTCAAGACGACATGACTGGTTCATCCGCAGTATAATTAAAAGGATACTCCCTTAATGGCACTCACTATCAACCACCAGACTAATGACATTAGTAATGCTACTGGCACAATTATTGTCAATGGTGTTGTGGTTGGTGGTGATAATGGCCCTAAAGGGTACGGCAGTCGTGGTGTATTTGGGGGAGGGGATGTCACCGCAGGCAACACTATAGATTACATCACTATTTCCACTACGGGCAATGCTACAGATTTTGGTGATCTTTCTGCCGCAGTATACAACCTTGCGGCGACGACAAACGGTACTAGAGGAGTCTTTGGTGGAGGCCAGCTTGTTAGTAACAACAGTAATATAGTCACTATAGAGTACATTACTATAGCATCAACAGGAAACGCTACAGATTTTGGAGATTTAACTTTAGCTAGAGGCGGTATGGCGGCAACTACAAATGTTACTAGGGGCGTGTTTGGTGGTGGTTACAATAGGGACGGTAGCAGCCGTTCAAACGTTATAGATTACATAACAATAGCTACTACTGGTAACGCCACAGACTTCGGTGACTTAACGGTTGTAAGGATGGACTTAGCGGCAATGGGGGACGGTACTTACGGACTCTTTGGTGGTGGTAGCGGTAGCGATGGCAGTTCTACTAATGCAATAGACTATATCACTATTGCCAGCACAGGTAATGCTACAGACTTTGGGGATTTAACTGTTGCAAGGAATCGAGTAGCGGCAGTAGGGAGTGATACCAGAGGCGTGTTTGGTGGCGGAAACGGCAATTCAGACGTTATGGACTACGTTACTATTGCTACTCCCGGCAACGCTACAGACTTCGGCAATTTGACTGTTGCTAGGAACGCCTTAGGGGCAACGACAGACGGTGCCAGAGGCGTGTTTGGAGGCGGCTATAGCAACGCCCGTATAGACGTACTAGACTATATTACTATTGCCAGCACAGGTAATGCTACAGACTTTGGTAATCTTACTGTTGCAAGGAATCGCTTAGCAGGTACATCAGGAACATAATATGTCATTAACATTAAACCATGAAACAAATGAGATCATCAATGCTACTGGCACTGTTACAGTAAACGGTACGGCAGTAGGTGGTGATAATACTCCTACTTTTTATGGTAGTCGTGGTATTTTTGGTGGTGGTGCGGGGCCTGTTAATACTATAGAATATATTACTATAAATACTACAGGTAACGCTACAGACTTTGGCAATCTTACTGTAGCTAGATCAGAGTTAGCAGCATGTTCAAGTGGCGCTAGGGGTGTGTTTGCTGGTGGGTCCACTGGTGGAGCGAGTAATACTATAGACTACATTACTATAGCCACTGCTGGTAATGCTACAGACTTTGGAGACCTACTGAGTGGCAGAGATGGCTTAGCAGCTTGTTCTAGTGTTACTCGTGGTCTATTTGGTGGTGGTCGGAATTCTAGTAGTACTAAATTAACCGACATAGTATATGTTACTATTTCTACTACAGGTAACTCTACGGACTTTGGTGATTTAGCGCAGGGCGCATTTATGATCTCCGCATGTTCAAATGGCGCTAGGGGTGTATTTGGCGGTGGCCTTGACGCAAGTAATATTATTCAATACGTAACTATTGATACCACAGGTAACGCTACAGACTTTGGCGATTTAACAACAAATGTATCTTATCTAGCAGCCTGTTCTAATGACACGTATGGTTTATTTGGTGGTGGGTATACTGGTTCTACTATAAACACCATAGAATACATCACAATAGCAACTACAGGTAACGCTACAGACTTTGGCGATTTAACAGCAGCTAAAAATTCTTTAGCCGCCTGTTCGGATGGCACGTATGGTATTTTTGGTGGTGGTTCTGGCCCTGTTAATACTATAGAGTATGTCACCATAGCTACACCCGGTAACGCTACAGACTTTGGCGATTTAACAGCAGCTGCAACTCGTCTAGCCGCATGTTCAGGAACATAATATGTCATTAACATTTAATCATCAAACGAACGACATCAGCAATGCCACTGGGACTGTGACCTTTAATGGCACCGCAGTAGGTGGTAATAATAGCCCTGCTTGGGGAGATCGTGGTGTATTCGGTGGCGGGGATACTGGTAGTGTAACAAACGTAATAGACTACATTGCTATACCTACTCCCGGCAATGCTACAGACTTCGGTGATTTAAGTGTAGCCAGAAGTTATCTAGGGGCATGTTCTAGTGGCAGTAGGGGTGTATTCGGTGGCGGAAGCACGGGTAGTGTATCCGATGTAATAGACTATATTACTATCTCCACCACTGGTAATGCTACTGATTTTGGAAATCTTAGCGTAGCCCGTCAACAGCTTGCTGGATCAGCCAATCCTACTAGGGGCTTATTTGGTGGCGGAAGCACGGGTAGTAACTCTGATGTAATAGACTATATTACTATAGCCACTACGGGGAATGCTACAGACTTTGGCAATCTTACTGTGGCTAGAGCATACCCTTCATCAACGGCGAATCTGACTAGGGCTTTGTTTGCTGGTGGTTTAAACGGTGGTTACTCTAATGTGATAGACTATATTACAATAGCTACTACTGGTAACGCTACAGACTTCGGCGATCTTACCGTTGCACTTTTTAATACCACAAGCTGTGCAAGTTTAACTAGGGCTTTGTTTGCTGGTGGCTTTGCAAGCGGCAGTGGTAATAGTAACGTGATTCAGTATGTAACTATAGATACCGCAGGTAATGCTACAGACTTTGGTGATCTTACTCTTGTAAGGAATGCTTTTGCAGGCACATCAAATGGTATTAGGGGTGTTTTTGCAGGGGGGTCGTCGGCATCAACCAGTAATGTAATAGACTACGTAACTATTGCCACCACTGGTAATGCTACTGATTTTGGCGACTTAACTTTAGTTAGATCACAACTTGCAGGGTGTTCAGGAACATAGAATGAAACAAGAACTAATACAAAAAGATAGCATTACATTCAGCCTACCAGCAGTAACTGCAGGTAAGATAAACGTAGCTGCCATAGCAAAAGTCAATCAGTTTCTACCAGAGATAGAAGAAAAGACTAGAGCCTTTGACCGTAACAACAGCCAGACTACACTAGGCTTGATGACACTGACTATGCTCAACGGACAGTCACCTATGCGTATGATGCGTCAGGTAATGGCTGAGATTGAAAAGCGTAAGATGGCACTAGCTGAAGCACAGGTAAGCCACGCTGAAACTATCAGAGACATGCAAGACTTAGAGGGTGACATTGATCCAGTATCTGAGGCTAAGTATCGCCAGAAGGTAGTGTCACTATCCACTATGGAGAACAAGATCAATGGTTCCTTCAAAGACATTGCTACCCTAATAGACCAGTACAATAATATTAAAGAAGCACATGGCATTGACGAGTGGGATGAAGAAGCATTTGAGGCTGAAGAGAAGCGTCACCATGTTCGTCGTGGCTTCGAGTTAATGTATCGTAACTTACTGGATGGCGGTAGGGCACAGACTGCTACAATAGAATACCTACAGCAGCACGGTGTACACCCACAGGTATCCCTTACAGAAGTTAGTGGCTACATCAAGCACGTATCAGATCGTATCGCTGCACAAGATTTACCACACTCGAATGACCTAGAAGATTTCCTAGATACTATGGCTGATAAGTACAAGGCTAACGTAGATAAAACAGCAGAGCGTCTGTTCGGTAAGAGTGACTTTGTTAATACAGACTATATGCTAAAGTTGGAGGCTAAAGAATGATTATTGAGTACAAATTAGATGCAGGGCCTTTTGGTATGATCTGCCCCCTTTGGGTCAAAGATGGTGGATACTACTCCGACCCAGATAACTTTACTATGGTAGGTTGGACTAACGATGCACCCCGTGAATTTAAAGTACCGGATACAGTTACCGTGCTAAACAAGGCTGCTCTTACTACTCGTGTACTAGACATACACAGCCGTTACACCTTTATGGATGGAGGTGGTGAAGACATGACTACGGACGAAGTTACCGCATTGGTATCTACTTGGTTTGATAGTTGGTAGTATGGAAAAGGACAGCTGGCACTTGAATAAATCAGTACCTATAACTCTTATCTTTGGGCTGTTAGTTCAAGGGGCAGCAATTGTTTGGACCGTCAGCATGATGATGTCCGACATTGAAGCTAATAGAGGCGACATCATGGAACTACAAGGACGCATGATGCGAATTGAATCCTCTGTGCAGGAGCAAGCTATATCCCTTGCACGGATAGACGAAAACATAAAAGCAATAAGATTATCCGTAGAGAAGATGGCGGATAAATAAAAACAACTAAGGGTTGTGTCGTAGCAGTAAAGGTTATAAGTTAAATGGAATTTGCAGGGTTTACTCCTAAACAAAAATACGCCTTGTTAAAGGGCATGGATTACACAGGCTCTGCTCAGTCCGATGAGATGGATGCATTCCTTGCCTCGTCACCCAGTGCCGCTTCTATGATGGGTGAATACAGCAAGATTGCGCAACAACGCATAGAGGGCAGACCTTTATCTGGTATTGGTATGGCCGCAGGTGGCTTTGTCGCTAATGAGTTTTATGATGTAGAAAATAACGTACTCTCTCAGGGGAATAACTTAGGTTCTTTTGAGACTGAGACTGGATCGTCTAGTCTTATAAAAATGCTGGGGCCAGATGGTGTTCCTTACTACCAGACTATCGGTGGATGGGCTGGAAATGAAGTAACAAATACATTTAAAGATATTGAAAGTGCGATGGCGTATGTTGCGCCAGAACTTCCTCAACCAATAGTAGGTGGTAATAACTTAAATACTTTACAGTCTAAGATGGATTCTGCAAGACAAGAACTGGGCACATATACGATAGAATCAGCGAATAGTAGCAACCGGGCCAGAGCACGTGTCGGTGAATTGACTGATACTATAGCTGATCTTGAAAGACAATTAGCTTCTACTCCTCAACCGATAGTAGGCGGTGATAACCCCGAAAATTTAGAAGCAGCAAATGTCTCAGGTGGTTATAATCCAGGAATTTCACCCGAAGAATTTTCAAAAAAAGTATTGAGTGCGGCTGTAGAATTGCCGGGTTATGAAGAATATGCCGTTGATTTTAACGAGGATGGGCGTGTAGGAGCTGATGATGCTCTCTATGCACTAAAAAACAACACAACTTCTTTACCGGGAAAAGTAGAGGGTGCGGGCACTACTGCAGTCCCTGCACCGGGAATGGTAGGCCTAAATACTAGTACAAATGTAGCTTCTGGGACTACTACAACTGAGGTTCCAGCTACAATTGGTACTACAGATAATTTAAACGATACCGGGGCAAGTGAGACAATGGTAGAACAAACAACAAATGGATACACTGGAGTAGACGACTTTACAACAGAGTCTGGTGGCACTGCCTTAAATACTCTACAGTCTCAACTGGCTGATGCAAGACAAAAACTTGCTGCACTAACTCCAGTTGAGAAGACTGGCGAAACAGGTCAAGCCTTGCTAAAGACCATAACTGATCGTGAAAATAAAATAACTATTGCCCAACAAAACATTGGGGACTCTGCACCTTCTGGAGCGGAGTTAGTTGCTACTGGTATGAACAAGCCCTCTGCTCTTGTAACAAAACCAGAAGTAGAAAAAATTACTGAGAATGCCAATCAACTTATTGGGGTTGGTACTGGTAAAGTTACTGATGCTGCTGCTGCAGGTACAACTACTGTTAGTGATGTCTCTCAAGTTGGTGCAGTAACAGCTCCTGGTGCTTCTACGTACACTGCTGATAAATCATCAGATGATGTTACTGCTGAAACTTCAAAACTTTCTGCAGCTCAGTTAGACGGTTTAACTAAATCTATTTCAGCTCAAAGTTATACAGTGGATCAGTTAAACTTTCTAGGTTTTGACGCAGCTCAAATTGCTCAGTACCAAAAAGTTGGGACAGTCACGGATATCCCAGATCTTACTGAGGAGCAAAAAATTAAAGCTGCGGTGCTAGCAGATATTGAAATTCCAAAAGCAGTAGCTCAAACTCTGACATTTGACCCGGTAGCATTTAAAGCTGATGCAGCTAAATTTGTTGGAGATACTCCAGAAGCAACCGCTGCAAAAGATTATAACCTAGGTCCTTTATCAGGTGCAAAATCAACAGTTGATGTTGTAAACGAGATTATTAAAGGTGCTGGAGGAGATCTTGAAGCTGCACAAGCTAAAGCGAAAGAGTCTCTTAGGTTAATTGAGGTTGGCTACGCTGAGGGTAGAGTTACCTTAGAGCAGGTTGCTGAAGCTCAAACTAAATACGACGAAGTTATTACGTCTATTGCCGATGGCTCTGTCACTGAAGACATGATTGTTAATTTTGCTGGTGTTGGGCTATCCCCAGAGCAAGCTGGTAACATAACTTCTGAGTACGAATCTGGGCTAGAAGCTGTTAAAGGTAAGGTAGCTATTGGTGAGACTCCTGGACCTCAAGATACTTACAACCTAGATCCGGCTGCAATAGCTGAGATTGTTAAGACTGCTATTATTGACCCTGCTACAAATACAGATTTCCCTGAAGGTACCGCAGCTACTACAGAGTACGAATCTATTATCGAAGGTGCTAGCAATGAAATTGCTGCCGATGAATTAATAAATGCTGCTCTCATAGGTGTTAATCAAGAGCTAGTTGCACAGACAGTCTTTGCCACAGCTAAGACTATGGAACAGGTTAATGAGGCAGCATTTATGAAAGCTGCTACTGCTACTTTTTCTCAGTCTGCTTTGGCTGATGAATACATTCCAGGCGTACCTCAAGCTATGTCTACTGTTAAGGGTCAACTGTCTACCTTAATGAATGAGTTTAAAGATGGCACTCCAGCCTGGGCTGCTGGTGCTGTAAGAGCTGCTAATGCACTAATGGCCTCTCGTGGTCTAGGCGGTAGCTCGATGGCAGGTGCCGCTATTATACAAGCTGCACTAGAATCTGCATTACCTATTGCAGAACAAGATGCTAGATTTTACCAAGAAATGGACATGACTAACCTGTCAAATAAACAGGCAGTTAGTCTTGCTAATGCGGCTGCTGTGCAGGGTATCGAGTTAAGAAACCTTGATAACGAGCAGGCTACAGCTCTAAAAAACAGTACTCAGGCTTTTGAACTACAGTCCATGAACTTAAGTAATCTACAGGGTACTGTACTTGCTAACTTGAATGTTAAAGCTTCTCTTCAAAATAAATCTCTGGATGTTAATACTCAGTCTGCTGTAGCTAATGCTGCAAGATATGCAGAGTTAAACAATATTAACCTAAGCAATGAACAGCAATCATTACTTCAAGAATCTTCTGAAAACCTACAGCTAGAGTTGTCGGAGCTAAGTAATTCCCAACAGATGTCGTTGTCTATGCTGCAAACTAAAGCAGCTTTGATGGGTCAGAACCTATCTAATGAGCAACAGACTGCAATGCTTGAATCTACTCAATTATTTGAGGCAGCTAACTTTAATGCTAGTGCTCAGCAACAAGCCTTTATGCAGGATGCTCAGGCTCAAGCTGCACTAGAGGGACGTGCTCTAGACACAAGACAACAAACAGCTTTGTTTAATGCGGCTCGTATTGCAACTGTAAATGATATGAACCTGACTAATGAACAACAGGTTCTACTTGCTAAGTCTACAGAAAATCTGCAGGTTGAAGTTCAGAATCTATCTAATCGTCAACAAACAGAACTTGCTAATACTCAACTACGTGCAGCATTACAAGGTAAGGTGCTAGACAATGAACAGCAGGCTGCTGTTTTAAATGCTGCACAGTATGCTGAAACTCAGAACATAAACCTTAGCCATGAGCAACAAGCTTTTGTACAGGATGCTGTATCTAAAGCTGCTATGGAAGGGAAAGTTTTAGACAACAAACAGCAAGCTATGTTGTTTAATACTGCCCGTGCAGCGCAAGTTGCTGACATAAATTTAAATAACGAGCAGCAGTCCCTTATTCTAGAGACCAATCAGGCGTTCGATCAGGACATGACTAACCTGTCTAATCGTCAACAAACAGAACTTGCTAATGCTCAACTACGTGCAGCATTACAAGGTAAGGTTCTTGACAATGAGCAACAGGCTGCTATACTTGGCGCAACTCGTTATGCAGAAGCTAACAACATTACTGTTACAAATAAACAACAGGCACTTATTCAAGAATACGCATCTCGTACTGTAATGGAAGGTAAGGTTCTTGATAACGAACAGCAAGCTCGTATCTTTAACATATCCAATGAAGTGCAAGAACGTGGTCTTGAATTAACTAATCAACAACAAGTTAATTTGTTTAATACAGCAAACAACTTAGAAGTTGAGATGGCTAACCTTTCTAACAAACAACAAACAGAACTTGCTAATGCTCAGATTGAAGCATCACTCCGTGGTCAAGAGTTGTCTAACAAACAACAAGCAAAGGTACTCAATGCCTCACGAATTAGCGAGATTGCTAATATCAACTTTAATGCTGAGCAACAAAGAGAGATTGAAAATGCTAGACTTTCAAGCACTGTTGACCTAGCTAACCTAGACAGCAAAAGCGCTAAGATGCTTTCTGAAATGGCCTCGTTAGCTGCCATGGATACCGCTGCTATGAACAACCGTCAGCAGGCTGAAGTCCAAAACGCACAGAACTTTTTACAGATGGACTTGTCTAATTTAAATAACGAGCAGCAGACATCCGTCTTTAAATCCCAGCAGAATATTGCTGCACTGTTTAATGATCAAGCTGCGGAGAATGCAAAACTTCAATTCAATGCCGCATCTGAGAACCAGGTCAACCAATTCTTCGCAGATCTACAAGTTAATGTGGGTAAGTTTAATGTCGACCAGGCTAATGCTATTAAACAGTTTAATGCAGGGGAAACTAACGCTGTAGATAAGTTTAATGCCCAGTTAAAATCTGTAAGAAACCAGTTCAATTCAAGCAATGCACTTTTAATTGAGCAAGCTAACACTAAGTGGAAGCAAGATATAGCTACCATGGACACAGCAGCACAGAACGAGGCTAATCATGTAGCTGCTAAAATGGCTGCAGAGATTACCTCTTCTGTAATGGATCAAGTCTGGCAGAGAGAAAGAGATCTCATGTCGTTTGCCTTTACTGCAACAGAAAGCATGGCTGATAGAGCGCTTGAAATCGTTATGGGTGATAAACTTGAAGCAATGGAAGCGTTAAAACTTGAATCAACTGATAGTAATGCCAGAGATTATCTCATAACTAAAATGTTACTAGGTGACTGGTCTAAATAAGAGTTACAAGGAATAATAAATGTCTTACCTTCAATTTCATATGCAGGCTATTAACCAAGCTGATCGTATTCTTTCCGGCGAGTATAAAGAAGAAAGAAAAATTAAGTCTTCGGTTAGAGAACAGAAAGGCCTGGCACGTAAACAGAGTAGTGTTGCTACAGATAGTGATGATCTGGATCCTGCAGCTGTAGCCCAGAATACTGTGTTAAAATACCTTCTTCCTATCCGTGAAGACAATAAAAGAATAGAAGAAGAATTTACCCTAAGTTCTTCTGTCGAGGGAACTGCCGGAGAAAACTCCCAGCCTTCTAAGGATACAGATTTTTTAAAGAGGCTTAAACACCTAGAGTCTTCGGGAGATAGTACCGCTGAGGTTACGACTAAAGACGGACGGAGATTTGTAGGTGAGCTACAATTTGGTGAAGCACGTTTAACTGACTATAGGAAAGCTACCGGTAAAAAATTCACTCAAGATGAGTTCCAAGCCAACCCCTCTTTACAAGAGGAAGTAACTGCGTGGCACATAAAAGATTTAGATAAAGCTATTGATTCGTTGGGTGATAAGGCTAAGACTTATAGTCGAGATGGGCTTAGGGCTGTTGCTCACCTAGGCGGCAGGACGGGTATGAAGAAATACGTGCAGACAAACGGTGAGTATAACCCAGCGGACGATAACAACACTACACTACAAATGTACTACGAAGAGTTTAGTGGTGAAAAAGAAACAACGGGTTTAATGTCGAGGTAAAAAATGTCACAGTTTAACAGACCTATTCCAGGTCAATCCCTAACAGCAACACCTGGCAATGCACCCTATGAAAAGCCACCAGAAATTACTGACGTAGGTGAAGCTATTGATATGCACCTTGATCGACTTAAAGATCAAGAGACCATGGAAGAGGTTCTATTCTTTTTAGAGATGGGTGTAGATCTACAGACACTGGTTGAAGGAATCCTTCGTAGTGCTGTTATGATAGGTAAGCACAGTATTGATATTAGTATCTTGTCTGGGCCAGTTCTGCATGAGTTTATTCGTGGTGCAGCGGTAGCCTCCGGTATAGATTTTGATGAGGGTATTGAAGATAAAGAAGGTAAAAAAATACAGACCTACGCAAGGAACAAGATGCGTAGTTCTAAAATGTTGGCTGACTTAGGTTACGAAAAGCCTGAGAAAAAGGCTGTAGAAGTAGCAGAACCTGAGGTTGAAGAGGAAGAAGCTATTATGCCTGAAGAAGAAATGGTTATGCCTGAAGAAGAACCGACAGGCCTTATGTCTAGGAGGGCTGTGTGATGGGTTGGCAAGGAGTAAAAGAAGCTTTTGTAGATTGGGAGCGGGACAAGAAAGAAGAGGAACGCTTTAACAGGGGACTCATAGAACAAAGAAAGAATACTCTTATCCCGTACTTAACTAAAGCTCATGCTGCTAATACTAAATCTCAGGCAGAATCTAGGAGTGTTTTAAGTTTCTTTAATAACAGACTTGATGGTACTTCGGAAGCAGAGAAGAATGCTTTTATGAATATCATAAGAGACAACCCTGAGATGGGTAAGGCCATCTATTCCACAGTAACAAGTAACGAAAAGCAATTCCCAGGCTTAACTTTGTCCGGACCTAAACTTTTGCAGTTTTCTAATATTATTGATCAGACTAAACCAGATAATATGTCAATTGAGGAGTGGACTGAAGAGGCTGCAACTCGTGTCTATAAGTCAAACGCAAAGACAGTTACTGAGATGCTGCAGAGTGTTTTAAATGCTGACGATATTGAAACTATGCCTACCCTAGTTGAGGTATTGGAGGCTACAGCTTCTGAACCTGGTATACCTGGTGGTCTTGTAGACTTTAGAGGTCCGGTAGGGATGCGTCCTGAGGAAGAAAAACAATACATAGATAAAGTTTACACTAGAGTAGAAGCTGAGTTAAATAATAAGATTGCTACTCTTGTAACTAAAGTGAACGAGGCAAGTGCCAATGGGTTAAGTACTGCTGATCTGGAAACAGAACGCACTAGGCTAACAACCTTGAAGAAACAAGCAGCAGATAATCCATACAATCTAATGTTTGAGTTCCCAGACCTAACTCAATCTTTGATTGCAGGTATCGCAGCTAATGATCCGTATATTGAAAACTCAGATTTATATAGAATAATGATGCTGCCAACGGGAAGTATGTGATGAATGAGATAGAGCTACAGATCAGACGTGCATACTCTATGGGTGATATGGAATCTGTCCGTAGGTTACAAGAGCAGATGGATGATGAGCAAGAGATTGTTAGCCAGCCCCTGGAAGAACCAGAGGTTGTTAGTCAACCTATGGAGGAGCCAGAAGTTGTCAACAACCAGAGTGACCTGCCTGTCCAAACAGAAGAAGATCCAGGCTGGGCTGCAGAGGGCCAAAAGTTTGCCGGAGTTTTTACTGCACTTACACCAGAAGAGATGTCGCAGGTAGAAAAAATTGCACCCAGGTTTAATAAAGATATTACCTATACACCAAGCACAGTCATAGCAGATGAAGAAGCTATGAATATTATGCGTAAGTATATGTACTCTTTTGAGGGAGTAACTCCTGATGTAAAGGATGAAGAGTTAGTAGATCTTTATCTTTCCAAGATGCGTAAGTTTGCATCGGGCCAATCTGTAGTCACTATAGGTGAGGCACTGCAACTTCAAAAAGCTGAAGACGATAAGCTTGTTAAGGCTGGTGAAGCATATGATCTATACGATAAATTCGAAGGTATTTTTTCCGACGACTTTACGTGGGGTGAAACCTTTGATGGGCTAGGTACTTATGCAAGATCTATTATATGGGATCCTACCAATCTTATCGGCTTAGGTATAGGTGGCCTAGCTGCAAAAGTAGCTAGTAGGGGTGCCAGTATTACCCTGAAGAGCATAGCTACTAGAGCTTCCGCAAATGCAATTAAAAGAGCTACTGCAAAAGGTGCAACGTCTGAAGCTGCAGAGTTAGCTGGCAAGCAGGCAGCTCAGAGAGCTGTAGAAAAAGCTTCACGTAGTGCTGCTATTACAACAGGACTAAAGAAGGAAGCCTTCAAACAGGCTGGTGCTGCTACAGCAGTAGACGCTACACTAGCACTTGGCGTAGACTATGCCTATCAATATGGCTTACTGAAAACAGGTAAGCAAGAAGACTACTCAGCATTTCAAGGTGGACTAACAGCACTGGGAGCATTAGGTGCTGGTATGCTCAGCATTGGTATAGATGTAGCTGGTGCCACACGTAAAGCCGTATCAGGGTACGAACGTACTGCAACTCAAGCCTTGTACGGGGTAGATGTGGCGAAGGAAGTTGCTAAGAAATCAGCTAGTGAAATGAATGGGGAACAGTTCGCATCTAATATGCAGAAGTTCTTTGATTCGTTCGGGGCTGGTGACTTCCCAGAATTTTCAGAACGTGTAGCCAAAGGTAAGTTAATAGCAGAATCTGGAGACCTGCCTCGTACTCCTGACGATACGTTATTCTTTAAGTATTTTTTACTTGGTAATGATGATATCGGTGTGAAGGGTTTAGCCGAATCTCTGTTTGAATCTGGAGTTAGGGTTGCGGGACCAAGATACCAGGGTGATAACATCACCAGTTTTATTTCCGATGTAGTCTCGCAACTGCCGGAAGAAACTAAGAATAAATTTGTAGACTCTTTCCGTGAGACTGTGGGAGTAATGATACCCGACTATAAAAATTATGGTGTAGATGATATTGCTAACTTGCTTTCCCAAAAGACAAGTGAGGGTGGACAAATACTTAATATCCAATCTCAAATTGCACGTATATTTAGATCTGAAGGTATTGACCCTGATACAGGTACTTTGGAGAGTGCTTTGAGTAAGATGTATTCTCAAGTACCTGAGAGCGCTATAACAGGTTCAAAAACTCGTAACCTATCTTACTATCAGAACTTAACTGTTCAAACTATTGTGGCTAACCCATCAACTACAGCTCTTAATATTAAAGGTGGCCTTGGTAGAGCTGCGCTTGACTCTTCTGCGGATCTTGTTAGGGGTGCTCTATATAGTGTATCTGGGATGACTGGCTTGTTGACTGGTGATTGGAAGACACTTAACAAAGGTGTCCAGATGATGCGGGTGGTGGGCAAACGTGCTGTAAATTTAGTTACACCCAATGCCACAAAAGAACAAGCCATGTCTTACATTGCCATGCGTCCTGAAGTAGAAGACACTCTCTTTAGGTACTTAAGTGGTGGTGTAGATAACAAAACTTTAGCTGATCAATTTAATATTGATCTCAATGCCCGTCCAGATGCTCGTGCTATGGAGGGTTATAAAAACTTTGCTCAGAAGTTATATCTTGTGCAGGCTCAGGATAGATTCTTTAAGACACAAAACTTTATGTACTACCTGGATAAAAATATCAGGGAAGAATATGGTGAAACATACCAAAGCTTTTTAGGTAACCCTGAATTAGCTTCTGAGATGGCTAGTGAAAAGTTCCTTGCATTAGAGTTAAAGTCTGTTGACGAGACAAACAAGAGTGTCTTTGCTAAGTCTTTCTCTAGTCGTGACCCCACAAAAAACCCTATTGATTTTCTTGCCACCGGCATTGAACAAATTAGAAAGGTTCCTATCGTTGGGCTAGCAGCACCTTTTGGACAGTTCTTTAATAATACAATAGACTTTATGTCTGACTACACTGGGGCTAAACTTCTTTATAGGACTCTAGGAGGTGGAGAAGGTAGAAGTGCAGAAAGCTTAACTGAATCTGCATCAAGAGCTGCTATAGGTTGGACCGGTGCCTGGTATCTATCTCTTGGTGAGGAAGAGTACATCAAACAAGACCTTGCTTGGGATCAGGAAAGGGATGACGATGGGCAGATCGTAACAAAAGTTTATGACTACCCAGAGTCTTTGTTTAAGATGGCTGGTAGAATGATGGCGCATGTCCGGCTAGGTAATGGGATACCGGAAGAACTTTACGGACAATTCGTAGACACGTTTGGGATCAAAGCATTCACACGTAGTCTTGAAACAGGGGCTAAAGATGTTGGAGACCTAGGTGCGGGTATAGTATACGCTGCTACTAACATGGATAAGCTACAATTTGAAGATTTTGCAGGAGCTTTTTCTTCTATCGCTTCTCCGTGGGTAAGTGGTTTAACTAGACCTATAGACCCTATCAATCAAATGGTGGGTGCCACGAGACCTGACGGACAAGTGGTAATAGATCGTAAGCAAGGTGTTGAAGGTATCAATAACTCTCTTCGTTATGTTGATCAAATATTCATAGCTATTACAGACTCTATCTCAGGTGAAGGTGCTGGGATGAGGGCGTTAGGTACAGAAGAGAAAGCATCTGCGGTAGGTAATAACGACATCCAGACACTGGGTAAAATACTGGGGTACAGAACTGTTCCTGAACAAACCTATACACAAAAAATGTTTAATAGTATTGAAAGACCTGACTGGAAAACTGGTATCTACACAAAGATCCCAGAAGCTAACAACAGGGTAAATGAAATTATTAAACCCATCCTAGAGTATAGGGCGAGGAACTTACTCACTGCTAAAAAGTATGATGACTTGAATATGAGGCAGAAAAAATCTGCTGTCAATAATATTCTGGGTGATGCACGTAAGGCAGCTATGGAAGTCATGGAACTATCGTTAGTAGTGGGGGATCAGCAGCTTGCTGCACTCTTTAAACTTTACAAAAGTAACTCCACTGATAAAATTGATGAAGGTCTAGATAGACTGGGCTTAAGTGATATACCATACCAAGACTTAAACACAGTCCAACTAGACCTTTTAACAAAGGTTGTTAAGAACATGGACACAGATGTATTAGATTTATTTGGCCTACCCCTAGGAGACTAGGCTAGTCATCGTCTAACATCCTGTCAGCCCAGCCGTAAGCTTCACGCTTGACTTCATCAGAACGACCAGACCCCTGGCGTCCAGCTAATAACCCTGCAAGCGCCTGTCCTGCAAGATATAGTCTGGCTGTCAGGGGTTTTTCTTTTGGTAGTTTTGATTCCCTAAACTCCTTTGCTTCCTGCAGCAAGGTGTTCTCTTTCTTGGGTCTGCCTACAGGCTTACCAGTACGGCTCATGCTACTTCCTTTATAATTTAACTAACTCTGCTTTAGTATAGGGGATGTGGAAGAACAGCTCACCTGGCTTGATGTACCTACCCTTAGCTTCCCTTAAGCTTTCCTTGGTGAGTAGTGTATCTTTGATACGCCAAGCCTGTTTAAGATCCTTGCGGAAGACATAGAAGTTTAGTACCCCATCGTCACCATCATACTTATCTAGTAGGCGTTGCTTACGTTCTGGGATACGGATCTCCTCCCAGTGAGCAGGCCAGTCACCATCCCATGCAACCTTTACCTCAGCTTCATTGAGGAAGGTAAGGCCATGCTTCTGTGATACAACATCGACAAAGTAGTTCTCCTCTGTGGTTACAATGACATGCTCTTTAGCTTCCAAGTGAGAGACTAATGCTTCTTTAGCTTGCTTATCGTAGGCTTCGTATAAGGCACGGTTAAAATTCTTTCGTACTGGTTTCATCGAAGTATTCCTTTAGTTCTCTGTAGCCCCCAACGTGGGTTCCATCTGGTTTAAAGATTTGTGGTACTGTAGTATAGCCTGCTTGTTTAACAAGAGTCAACACCCACTTACTGGATAGAGAGTCTACAGAGTAGAGGGTGTATGATTTTCCTCTACCCTTTAGCAAGGCCTTAGCACTGTCACAAAAGTTACACTGGCTTCTAGTTATTATTGTCCACATCAGACTAGATCAACAATTTCACAAGAATCACCGGAGCAAGCAAGTGTCTGACTGCCGGCGGTATTATCTTCACTCTCGTACTGTGAAAGCTTAGACCAGTCAATAGACTTAGGCATTGAAGACTTCAAAGTTTTATAGTCTTCTTTACTACACTCTTGGTAAGGTGCTTGCTGATAAGTGTGTTCATTGTATGGCAGAAAAGATACCCCTGACATCTCATCGAAGAACTTATAAACAAAAGCCCCTACCTCAAACCACTCGTCCTTCTTGACATTGATTGTAACTGAAGGCTTATGCTCACACCACGATCTTTGATAGGCCAGCCACATATCAAGTTGTTCAATGGCTGTCATGTCAGCAGTACATACAGCACCAGTAGGTGCCTTCATTGGAAAGCTGAACACTGTAGTTTGATCCGGCTTGAATGCTTCAGGTTCACTTGGTACACCCTGATCTTTCATGAACTGTGTTAAGGGATCTTTATTGTCGCCACGGACAGTACGAACATAGTAAGGTGAGTGACGAGCATGAATACCACTAGCAG
>Ga0307488_10002164_pt1 | contig 16616 bp, 13 predicted proteins | sample SB02metaG_FD_202248 | JGI IMG/M metagenome (GOLD analysis project Ga0307488, IMG submission 202248) | Sea-ice brine microbial communities from Beaufort Sea near Barrow, Alaska, United States - SB 0.2 | ecosystem: Environmental > Aquatic > Marine > Coastal | place: USA: Alaska | collected... | reverse complement strand
AAAAAGCCCGATACCATGCGGGCTTTTTTATTTGCCCAATTTAGGTGGCAGGGGTATGCAGGGCCTCAATCGGAATTGTAGAATGAGGCCCATTTTAGTCGCTCCATAACGAGTGAACGCAAGGCAGTTTATATATGAGTTTAACCAAGCCAAAAATCACCCTTTTAGATGGGGGCATGGGCCAAGAATTACTTAAGCGCAGTAACCAAGAAATTACGCCCCTTTGGTCTACTCAGGTGATGATTGATGAGCCAAATATCGTGCGCGACTTACATGCTGATTTTATTCGCGCAGGCGCCAGGGTGATTACGTTAAATAGCTATACCATGACCCCCGAAAGGCTGGCGCGTGATGGCAATCTAAAAGATTTCGAAAAGCTACACTTAGCGGCTATTCAGGCCGCCACTAGTGCCCGTGATCGTGCGGCTATTGCAGGTGTTAGGATCGCTGGCTGCTTACCCCCCTTAGTGGCAAGTTATAAGGCTGACGTTGCGCCTGAATACCAAGCAATGCTGACGAGCTATAGTCAAATAGTAGCCATTCAAGCGCCCCATGTTGATCTATTCTTATGTGAAACTATGCCTTCAATTGTTGAGGCCAAGGCGGCTTTGATGGCAGGTAAAAAAAGTGGCTTGCCAGTGTGGGTTTCGTTAACCATTGAAGACAATGATAAAGCCGTATTGCGCAGTGGTGAGCCATTAGAAGACGCAGTCTTAATGCTGCATGAGTTTGGAGCAGATGCAATATTACTCAACTGCAGCAAGCCTGAGGCCATTTTAGCATCATGGTCAAAAATGAAATCAGACCAAGGCTTAACAGGCGCTTATGGTAATGGCTTTACCTCCATTGACAGTTTAAAGCCCGGCGGCACAGTCACATCGCTGCAATCGCGATCCGACCTTGGTCCAGCAGCCTACGCTGCATTTGCTTTACAGTGGGCGCATCATGGTGCGGCTTTAATCGGTGGATGTTGTGAAGTAGGGCCCGCCCACATTGAAGCATTGGCTAAGCAACTCACTGAGGCTGGGTACACCCTCTAGTGATTTCAAAATAGACTCCAACGCGCTAACACGGCGTGCCTATTAAAGTGCGCGCCAGCCTCGGTTAATGTGAGTAAACATTAATGTTGGTTATGCCGGCCGTGTCTTGACGGTATCAATAATGTGCTGTTTAAGTTTCATAATGACCTTGTGGTTGGGATTGTCCTTTCTTGTCAACAGGCCAAGTATGCGCGCATCATTACCCACGGAAAGAGGGATTTTTCTTAGATTGGAAAAGATAGAGTCTGGTTTGGTGAGGGGTGCGACTGACACGCCAAGGCCATGGGCCACCATACAACCCATAGTTTCCATGGTTTCCATGATCATGGTTTCTTTAACGGTTATTTTATTCTTTGTCAGCCAGTTATCGGCTAACAAACCCACAGAAGTGCGCTGTGCCAACCTAATATAGGGTTGGGTCTTTAAAATTTGGATAGGGTCACTGCCTTTAAAATCGCTCGATGTTAACAGTACCAGTGGTTCTTCTGACAAGAGATCCCACTGAAGCCCCGGCTCTATTCTTTGCGGTTTGCTCAATATGACCATGTCTATGGAACCATTGAGTACATGATCATACAAGTCTGTTGAGGTGCCAGGAATAATACGGATCTTGGTATTAACAACTTCTTTCATCATGCTTTTAACCGATAAAGGTACCAGAGCAAGTATGGCAGAGGGCACTGCGCCTAAACTAATGGTGCCGAAGAAGTCATCTTCTGTATCGATGCTACTAAACAAGGTGTCATAAGTTAGCAGTACTTTTTGCGCCTCTTTTACAAATGAAATACCGGCTGAATTGAGACTTGGCATATAACCATTACGGTCAAACAAGGGTGTTTTCAGAGATTCTTCCAGTAACTTCATCTGCTGCCCCACGGCGGCTTTGGTAATGCATAAAGCATCGGCAGCTGACGAAAAACTGCCGTTCTCTTCGATAGCGACCAACGACCGTAACTGTTTGATGGACATAAATAAACCCACATTTATTTGAGCGTAGACTGGGTGTTAATAGTACACGGTAAATAAAAAATTTACCCATAGTAAATTAAATATATATTGTTTTAACTTTTTTTATACCTGATTATGAATCGAGTGACAATCGTCGTATAACACTGCAGGTAAGGTAGCATGCCTTATCTTTTAGCCACAAAAGTCCCTGTTGTCATCACTATGCATCTATGTGCATTATTCAGTCTTGAGTCTAGAAGTTTAAATTTAAGCTGTTTTAGCTAACCTTAAAAGGAAAATAAAAATAATGATTATTAATAAAATTGCTAAACACACTGCTATCCTAACTATGGCAGCCGCCGTATCCATGTCTGCTAACAGCGTTTACGCAGATTCGGTAAATTACATTATTCCCTTTGGACCCGGTGGAGAATCTGATATTTCTGCCCGCATGCAACAATCTTTTTATAAAGAAAAGTTTGGCGACGATCTAATTATTTCGTATAAGCCAGGTGGTGGTGGAGCTGCTGGGTGGGCATCATTAAATGGTATCAACGGCGACGGAAAAACCATTATGGGGATCAACCTACCCCATATTGTCATTAAACCTGCGCAAAAGGATGTGGGCTTTACCACTGAGGATATTCACACTTTTTACATGTTTCATTACACCCCAGATGCCATCGTAGTTAAAGCGGATAGCCCATACCTATCGGTGCAAGATTTAATCGATGATGCTAAGGCAAACCCAGGTGCTGTAGTCATGTCGGGTTCTGGTAAAGCTTCAGCCAATAACTTAGCACAAATTAAATTTGATAAGATGACGGGTATTAAAACCACCTATGTCTCGTTTAAAGGCACAGGTGCTTCCACTGTAGCTCTTTTAGGCGATCAGGTTACCGCACAATGGGGCTACACGACCGTTGGTGCTAAGCAAGGAAAAGCAGTGCGCATGTTGGCTGTAGCCATGGAAGAGCGTCATCCACTATTTCCTGATGTGCCTACATTTAAGGAGTTAGGCTATGACATGGTGGGTGGTGCGTACCGAGGTATTGCCTTGCCTAGTTCTGCCAGCGCTGCAACGGTCACTGAGTGGTCTAACCGCATTGGCGAAATAAATGCTGATCCTGCATTCCGTCAGAAAATGCTTAATGGTGGGTTTGCGCTACTAGATATTGGTGCCAGCCAAATGGCAGCATTTATGAAAGACCGTACTGCAGAATACCTTCTTGATGCTCGCGCAGCAGGCCTAATTAAGTAATTAGTTAGTATAAAATAGGTATCTATTATGGATTTTGGCAATTTTTTAGCTGCATTGACACCGTTGAACCTAGCAGTGGCTATGTTTGGAGTAGTTGCTGGAACCCTAATAGGTTCTATACCTGGACTGACTGCCACCATGGCGGTGGCAGTCTTGGTCCCTATCTCATTTAGTATGGCTCCAGAAACAGCGCTGATATTGTTAGGCGCTATTTATACGGGGGCTATTTATGGTGGCGCTTATGCTGCTATTTTACTCAACACTCCCGGTACGCCTTCAGCTATTGCAACCACCTTTGATGGGTACCCATTAGCAAAGCAGGGTAAAGGAGATTTGGCCGTTGCCATAGCTTGTTTCTCCTCTGTATTTGGTGGCTTAGTGGGTGCTTTTGCACTGCTTTTCCTAGCCCCACCCCTGGCATCCGTGGCTTTGGCATTTGGGCCAGTAGAGTATTTTTGGCTATCTATTTTTGGCCTTTCTCTAATTGCCTCCCTATCCCAAGGTAACCTCATGATGGGCCTAGCCGGTGGTGCCTTAGGCATGATTATGTCGACTGTGGGCGTGGCAGAAATCTCGGCTGACATTCGTTTGACTTTTGGTAGTCAAACCATGATTTCAGGCTTTGAAGTGGTCGGCGCCATGATTGGCCTTTATTGTATTCCTGTATTAATAGACATGTGTTCTACAGGAGAGAAACATCTAAAAATTACTGGAGATGTGGCTAAGATGCCAATTCTTAGCGCCGCACGTATTACCTTTAATTCAAAGTTTAATTTAATTCGGTCTTCAATTATAGGCACCCTAGTTGGTATCCTTCCGGGTGCTGGTGGTTCAGTGGCTGGCCTAGTGGCCTATACAGAAGCAAAGCGCACAGCCAAACCGCATCAAAAATTTGGTGAAGGTGAGCCTGACGGAATTATTGCTACTGAATCTGCCAATAACGCAACGGTTGGAGGTGGGTTTATACCTACTTTGGTGTTGGGTATTCCCGGCACTCCTCCTGATGCGGTCATTTTGGGAGCCCTGATGGTGCAAGGAGTGAGAACCGGGCCAGAGCTATTTCAGTCTAATGGGTCTATTGTTTATACCTTCATTTATGGGTTGCTGATAGCCACGGTGCTAATGCTGCCTATTGGTCTAATTATTGGCCGTTACGCCTATAAATCTATTGTGACTATTCCTAAGGCCGTGCTGGTTCCCACCGTAGGATTTATGACGATCATAGGTACATATTCCATTAGAAACAGCGTCTCAGATGTTGTGATCATGCTGTGTTTGGGGGTGTTTGGCTGGCTTATTTCAAAATATGGTTTTTCAGCCTCTCCCATCGTGCTGGGTTTGATTCTGGGCCCTATTGCTGAGCAAGGCTTTGTGCAGGCGTGGACTATTGGTTCGGCGGTCAATAATTTGCCGGGCATGTTTTTTGGACGTCCCCTATCTCAGGCTATTATTGCCTTTACCCTGATTTCGTTGATATTACCTTGGTATTTAAATAGAAAAAAATCAAATAAAGGTGGGCACTGAACATGGCGGATTTAAACACAGATACGTCCACGCAGAGCGTCAATAACACCAATAAAAGCAGTACGCGAGGCTCCATTGTGGTGGCAAGTCTACTGATTATCATTGGCTTTATTACCTTATATGACGCCGCCAGTTACACCGATATTGACTCCAAGGTGTTTCCTCAAACATCGGCTATTGCGTTAATACTATTTTCTGCCCTAGCCATAGCAAAACAAATCATGCAGCCGTCCATTGTCTCTGGCATTGAGCTTGGCGCTTGGTGGCGTAGGATTGTCTTAGTGGGTAGTATGCTTTTATCTTGTGCCCTCATGCCCTATACGGGTTTGTTGTTTGCCTGTATCCTCACTTTTGCCATAGGCTTAATAGCGTCCATGCACGACCAGTGGACCCAGAGAAAAGCCATGGTTTATTTTCTCTGTGGTTTATCCATTATTGTCTGTTTTTATACCTTGTTTAAATTTGTGCTACATGTGCCACTGCCTTAATAAGGTTGAATCCCCCTCCACTATTCAATATGGGTTGTTAAAGCAGCGCTTAATAGTGGCCCATATCTAATGCCTTAAGCTGTCACCATAATATGCCTAGCCCTGCCATTTACCACACTGAGTTAAAAGTCTTTCACGCTAAGCTTACCCAAATGCTTGAAGGGGAATGTGACTTTTCTGCAGCGGGTGTTGCGCTTTACACTGCTGACGCTTCCAACTATCGCCAAATTCCATTGGGTGTTGTGTACCCAAAATCTGTTGATGATCTGGAGAACACGGTCACCCTGTGTAATACATTTAAGTTGCCCGTATTAATGCGTGGTGGGGGTACCTCGCAAAATGGTCAGGGTGTTAATGCAGCAGTAGTGGTGGATTGCTCCCGCTATTTAACGCGTGTCTCCGCCATTGATGTTGATAAAAAAACCGCATTAGTCGATCCTGGGGTGATTTGTGACTCGCTCAAACAGCAGGCAGAGTTGCATGGACTGACCTTTGGCCCAGACCCTGGCACCCATAGCCGTTGTACCCTAGGAGGCATGATCGGCAATAACTCCTGTGGTCCACATTCTATGCTGGCAGGTAAAACGGTTGAAAATGTGTTGCAACTCGAAGTGCTGACCTCAGATGGTGCTCGATTTTGGGTTGGTCCAACTACCAGTGAAGAACTGACACTCATCACTGCTGGAACCGATCGTCGGGCTTTCATCTATCGTGAACTGGTAGCCATTCGAGACCAATATCAGCAGCTTATTCGGCAACGTTACCCCAACATAAAGCGTCGAGTATCGGGTTATAACCTAGACCAGCTGCTCCCTGAAAATGGCTTTAATGTAGCGCGTGCTTTAGTTGGGTCCGAAGGGACCTGCGTTACCATATTACAAGCACGGCTCAAGCTTATTGAAAACCCAATTCACACACGCCTTATAGTGCTTGGATTTGAGGACATATTTACCGCGGGTGATAGCGTGCCTGAAATTTTACCGTTTTGCCCTATTGCCATGGAAGGTCTGGATTGGGGCATTATTGGCGGCTTAATAGACCGCAACCTGAAAACCGTTGAAATTGCTTTATTGCCAGCAGGTCAGGCATGGTTAATGGTTGAACTCACTGCAAACAGTGCTGAGGCACTAGAGCAGCTATGTAATAAATTTGAGACTGCCATGCACTCATCAGAGCGTGTGCAGTCGGTTTTACCTGTCATCAGTACGGCTAACACCGCTGCCATCTGGAGTATTCGTGAACAAGGTGCATCTGCCACGGCAATGAGCCTTAACCCGGGCGACCCAGATCCTGTGGTGGGCTGGGAAGACACCGCTGTAGACCCGCTGCAATTGGGTGACTACTTACGAGAATTCAGTGCGTTAATCCACCGCTATGGTTATACCAGCAGTTTGTATGGTCATTTTGGAGATGGCTGTATTCATGCGCGCATCACCTTTGACACCCGTTCAACAAAAGGCATTAGTCAGTGGCGCAAGTTTAGTGTTGAAATTGCTGAGCTGGTAGTGCAGTTTGGCGGTTCACTGTCGGGTGAACACGGTGATGGTCAGGCCAAAGGTGAATTTTTACCGATTATGTTTGGGCCTGAATTAATGCATGCCTTTCGCCGTTTTAAACAGGCCTGGGACCCAGACCGACGCATGAATCCAGGTAAGCTGATTGATGCTTACAAAATGGATGAAAACCTTCGCTATGGCGCTGATTATAAGCTACCCAATATTGCCACAGTATTGCATTTTAAAGAGGATATGGGTGGCTTTGCTCGCGCCACAGAGCGTTGTATCGGCATGGGCAAGTGTCGCGCACAAAGTGGCGCCATGTGCCCCAGTTACCAAGTGACGCAGGAAGAGCGGTATTCCACCCGAGGCAGGGCCCATCTATTACATGAAATGGTGCGGGGTGAAGTCATTAAGGATGGCTGGAATAACAAAGACATTGCAGATTCTTTTGAACATTGTTTATCCTGCAAGGCCTGCAAGACCGAGTGCCCAACGCAGGTAGATATTGCCACCTATAAAGCAGAATTTATGGCCGCTCATTATGCTAACAAACGACGTCCAGTGAGCCATTACCCGTTGGCCTATATTGGCAACCTGCTGCCTAAAATCTCGCGCTTTTCTGGCTTGGTCAATATGCTGCAATCAGGCATTATAGGCAAATTAGCGCAGCATGTTTTAGGCCTCAGTAGTGAAAAGGGCCTACCTAAACTTGCGCCTCAGTCTTTTACTAACTGGGCTAAAAAACATGCCTTCAGGCAGGACCCACAGTTTTACTGGTTTGGTGCACAGGACCAACCTATGGTGGTGCTATGGGCTGATAGTGTTAACAACCACTATCGACCTCAGTTGTTGCAAAGTGCGGTTAATGTGTTGCTTAAAAGCGGCCATCAGGTGGCGGTCGCTAAGCAACATTTTTGTTGTGGGCGACCATTGTACGAATATGGCTTTTTAGCTCAGGCATTAAAACAACTGGAGTCAATTCTAGACGGGTTCCACGCCCAGTTACCCGCTGGCTGCTCAGTAATTGTGCTTGAACCATCATGTTTATCAGTATTTAAAGATGAGTTACTAAATGCCTTTGCTGAGGACCCTCGGGCGCTTGATCTAAGTGAAAGGGCCAAAACCCTAACTCGGTTTTTAAGTGATGCATCCGTTACTCCAACAAACCAGTTAAATAATGGGATTATGCACCTTCATTGTCATGATAAATCCCTAGGCATTTCGTCACACGAGCGAGAATGGATGCTGAGGTGTTTTAAAGACTTGCAAGAACCCGAGAGCGGCTGTTGCGGCATGGCAGGCACCTATGGCATTAAAAAGCAGACAAGATTTATAGGCCAGCGCTTATTTGAGCGCCGCCTAAAACCAGCCATTGATAATGCTACCAATGGTACTGTGGTGGTGGCTAATGGATTTAGTTGCTATGAGCAGATCGTCGATGGGCAGTCAGATCGTGCGGTATTGCACCCTGTTGAAATTATTGAAATATGTTTGTAGCCATGGGTATTTAAGCAGGTGGTCTCTAACTTTACTCATTGGCTTAGTGTAAACAGGCTTTGAAGCTGCATTTTATTTGCCCATAAGCAGGCTAGGTTGTTGGGTAGATAGGGCTTTTATGAGTCTTTTAGATCTTAGCCATAAGTAAATAAAAAATTTACCTATAGTAAAAAAAATATGAATTGTATTAAATTTTATTATACTAGAAAATCAGCACCTGAGGATAACTTTGGAGATGAGCATGTCATTGGACAAAATAATTATAGATGCATTTGAAAAACACAAGATTGAACTGATCACTACGGTGCCCTGCAAGCAGCTAAGCGGTGTTATTGCTGAGTTAGAAACCCGTGACAGTATGATTCATATACCGGCTAACAAAGAAGACGAAGGCATGGGCATTTGTGCTGGCGCATTTATGGGTGGCAAACGATCAGCCATCATCATGCAAAACACGGCCATCGGTGTCACTATCAACACGCTTGTGACCTTAACTCAATACTATCGTATGCCTCTACCTATGCTCATTAGCTTCCGCGGTGAATTAGGTGAGCCAGTTGCTTGTCAGGTAGAGATGGCGGTTCACACTAAGGCCTTATTAGCCCAACTGGGTATCCCAACCTACCATTTTCATAATCCTGAAGATGTGCATGAAATCGATGAGATTTTGAAATACACCTTTATGGCTAATAAGCCTGTTGCAATTTTGACAGACGCTACATTTTGGAAAGGAGAGTAACATGATACGTTCTGAGATCATTAAAAATCTAGTGCCCGTACTTTCTGGCGAATTAGTAGTGTGTAACATTGGTTTGCCAAGCCAAGAAATGCATATGTTTGGCGATCAGCCAAGTAATTTTTACATGTTAGGAACTATGGGGCTGTCTTCGTCCATTGGCCTTGGTTTGGCTTTGGCGCAGGACAAAACCGTGGTTGCTATCGATGGTGATGGGTCAGTACTCACTAACCTAGGCACGCTGCCCACCATTGCCAATAACGTGTGTGATAATTTTATTCTTTTAATTATTGATAATGGTAGTTATGGCTCCACTGGCGATCAACCCACTTACGCGGGTAAAAAAACCTCTCTTACGGCGGTTGCCAGTGCCTGTGGTTGTGAAAACGTGGTGGAATGTCAGGCTGAAGACGCTGTAAGCGTGGTTAAAGCAGCGATTGCCAGTAAGCAGATGACGATTATTGTGTGTAAATGTGTCTCAGGCAATATACCTGTGCCCGTGATCACCATGGACCCTGTGGTGATTAAGCATCGGTTTATGCAGTCAATTGAAGCATGAAGTTAGTGCACAAGGTGTTAACGGTGGCAATAGAAACTACCTTGGTTGTTAAGGTGTATGGTTAGCAAATTAGAAAGTAGGGCGCCTAGTATTGCAGAGCTTAAGCTGCGCACTAAAAAGCGCATCCCAAAATTTGCCTACGAGTACTTGGTGGGTGGCTGCAATAATGATCGGGCTGTGAGCCATAATAGGCTGGCTTTAGATCAGGTTTGTTTGCACCCTGCGTACCTTGCTCGTACTCAGGTGGCTAGCCTCAAAACCAGCGCTTTAGGGGTGGAGTACGATGCACCCTTTGGCATTGCGCCACTGGGCTTAAGTGGGTTAATTTGGCCTAAAGCTGCTGAATACCATGCGACAGCTGCCAAAAAAGCCAATATTCCCTATGTATTAAGTACCCTAGCAAGTACGTCCATCGAAACTGCGGCTGCGTGCGCGGGTAGCAACCTATGGTTTCAACTTTATCCGCCTAAAGATCAGGAGATCAGGCTTGACCTGATGCATAGGGCGCGCCAAGTGGGGTGTAATAACCTTGTGGTCACCATTGATGTGCCCGTTGCTGGAAGACGGCCAAATGACATTAAAAACGGTCTGTCGGTACCTCCTAAAATCTCCCTTGGTAGTATCTATCAAACTTTATTAAGGCCCTCTTGGGCTATGGCAACTGCCTTAAACGGCATGCCACAGTTTGCCAATATGCAGCCCTATATGGACAAGTTGTCTAATTTGGAAGATGTGGCTAATTATATTCGTAGCACCTTAAAAGAACCTGTAGATTTAGCGATGCTCAAGGAGCTGCGTCAACAATGGTCTGGCAAGTTAATTGTTAAGGGTGTGTTGAGTGTAGAAGATGCCAAGTTGGTGGCCTCTATCAACGCTGACGCTATTATCGTGTCTAATCATGGTGGACGCCAGCTTGATCTGGCTTATTCACCAGTGGAAATGATGCAAGAGATTGTTGATGCTGTGGGTGATCAGCTTGAGGTGTATGTAGACAGTGGGGTTGAATCTGGTGTTGATATTGCTCGCTACTTGGCCTTAGGTGCAAAGATGGTTTTCTCTGGTAGGCCTTATATGTATGGTGTTGGCGCCTACGGCCAAGCTGGTGCGGATCAGTGCATAGAGATATTTTATCGTGAGCTTGAGCAAGTCATGAATCAATTGGGCTGCTCATCACCCCATGAATTGGTCAAATTTATTAATTAAGTCTAAACTTCAAGGCTTTGTTGGCTCATATCCTGTTACTAACGGTTTTTGAAAAAATGGTTTAGCAGATAGGGGCAGGGTAATGCCAATATCAAACATTGAGGTAAAAAAGCTTGGCTAGTTGCAAACTCATGGGCAATAATGAGGCCTTCAATAAACTATTGTTTTAAGCCAGCGCGTCTAGCTTAAGGCGACCACTGATGTGTGGGTATGATCTTCCTATGCAGTTAAACTGGCTTGACCAACCCCCATCCACTCGCCTTTCTTCAGGTTTCCCTGAGACTATGGTGTTGCTCGACTGCGAAACTACGGGTGGCAAAGCCACTTACCACCGCATAATTGAAATTGGCCTATTGGTGATTGAAAATGGTGCACTCGTTGAGAGGTGGCAAACATTCATCAACCCAAAAGTGCCTTTGCCCCCCTTTATTCAGCGACTCACTGGCATCAGTCCCGGCATGGTCGATGGTGCCCCTGAATTTTCTGAAATTGCCGAAGAATTACTGAGTAAACTGAAAGGCCGCACCTTAGTTGCTCATAATGCGCGCTTTGACTATAGCTTCTTAAAGAACGAATTTGAGCGCGCGGGCATGAGTTATAACAACAAACCCCTGTGTTCAGTAAAGTTTAGTCGTCATTTATACCCACAATTTAAGCGTCATGGCTTATCTCAAATTATTGAACGCTTTGGTCTCGTGATCGAAAATCGACACCGGGCCCTTGATGATGCTGAGATGGTTTATCAATTTTTCCAAAAATCTTCGGCATTGTTTGCCGATGAAGAAATTGCAGCCACCTGCAAAATATTACTTAAACGCCCCAGTCTGCCCACCCTATTGGATCCTAAAGAGGTCGAAAAGTTACCCTCCAGTGCTGGGGTATATTACTTCTACGATGAAAAAGGTGCGCTCCTTTACGTGGGTAAAAGTGTGAACATTCGTAACCGCGTGATGAGTCACTTTAGCTCGGATCACAAAAACCCAAAAGACCTGCAGATGAGTACTAAAATTGCTCACATCGACTTTGAAACCACACCAAGCGACTTTGGTGCACAAATCCGTGAAAGTAATCAAATCAAAGCCCTGGCGCCACTTTATAATAGACGTCTGCGCAAGGTACGGAAACTGTTTCAGTACCGCAGTGCGGTGGATAGCAACGGTTATTTAAGGCTCAATATTGAAACCATCGAAACCGCAGACACTGAAGTAGAGCAGCAATTCGGATTATTCCGCTCACCACGTCAAGCTTCCAAACAAATGGAAAAGCTAGCTGATCAGTATTTCCTGTGTCACAAACTGCTCGGGCTGGAAGGCCGGAGCCAGACTCAACAAGGGTGTTTTCGCAGTCAGTTGAAAAAATGCTTTGGCGCCTGTCACGGGGCAGAATCGGCGGAGAGTTACAATCAGCGTATGGCTGCTGCACTGAAAAATTATCAGATAAAACTATGGCCTTATGGCGGGCCAATTTTGTTGGAAGAGCGTGATCCACAAGCCCCTGATCAAGTGGCCTTCCACCTTGTGGATCGTTGGCGCTATATGGCCAAGCTGTCTATTGTGGAAGATATTTATGATCTTGGCTATCAATTAGCGGATCAAACTCAGCGGCCTAAGTTAGTTGAGCAACAGACGACTGAGACTGCTGATGAAGGTGATCATCGCTTCGACTTAGACGTCTACTTTATCCTAGTTCGTTTTCTGGTTAATCAGAAAAAAATGAACCTCAATCACCTAAAAATTTGGCCATTAATCAACACCTCAGTTTGAGCTTAGTTCACAAGTATGGGGGAGTGAGAAGAGGTCTAGGATGAGGAGCTGATTTGTTTGCCTTGCCATAAAATAAACAGGCCAGATATGACAATGAGCCCAGATCCGGCCCACATGGCCAAACTTAACTGCTCACCAAACAACAAAACACCAAGGGCCACACCAAAAACTAATCGGGTGTATCTAAAAGGCGTTACCGCAGACACGTCGCCAGTGCGCATGGCTTTCATCAATCCAGCATAGGCTATGACACCAACAAAAACAGAGCCTACCAAATACAGGTAGGTTTCCATCTGGGGTCTGACAAAGGCAGACTCGTCCCAGATGGAAAACAGCACGCCAGCCATGACCACCGCTATAAAACCATACACCCCGAGGATAAATATGCTCAGATTAGCAGGCGCCGCTCGGCTAGCCAGATCGCGCCCGGCAAACCCAAGTACTCCTAAAACAGCAAACATCGACAGCAAAGAAAAGCCATCAGAGCCTGGGCCAATAATAATGACTACGCCAAGCAAGCCAACAAAAATAGCCGTCCATCGTTGTAGGCCCACTTTTTCACCAAACACCAAAGCTGCTCCAGCAACCACCACAACGGGGGTCGCCTGAAGAATAACAGTGGCAGACGACAAAGGTGTCAGGGCAATGGCCAGCATATAAAATAGGCGGCCCAATACCTCAAACAGCGCCCTAATGCGCATCGGTTTAGACAGAACTTCCTTGGGGAATAAGCGGTCTTTGTTAAGCTTGGCAGCGCAAGTAAACACAGCCGCACCAATAAGCCCGAAGATGATTAAAATTTGACCAACAGGAAGTGTCTCTGCAATTACTTTTAGTAATGCATCCTCAACCGAAAAGGCTGCCATCGATACCACCATAAGCATACCGCCCATAAGGTTGTTGCGATGGTTACTTACTATGTTTACCATTTAAAAAACCAACTTACTTGTCATAAACGACTCAATAATGGCTGAAATTAGTCCTGTTGTACTGCCATGAAGCCGCCAAGTTGGCGTATGAAAGCAGGCTGGAGGTACTTACCTTAGTCGCCATATAGAGCCTTAGATTCATCAAAAAATTGCGTTATCAAACGACCAGCCATTATGGTGGGTGGCGCCACTAGTGGAGGTAGTTGGTCATAGTTGAACCATTCCGCCTGCGCGATTTCTTTGCCATCAACCTTAATATCAAGAGTTTTTGCTTCGGCGATGTATCCTAACATCAACTGTCCTGGGAAAGGCCAAGCTTGGCTACCGACATAACGAATATTATGAATCTCAAGCCCCACTTCTTCGAACACCTCGCGATGTAATGCCTGTTCTGCGCTCTCACCTGCCTCTATGAATCCGGCTAGAGTGCTAAATCGTTGTTCAGGCCAGTTTGTGTGGCGGGCTAATAAACACCGGCTACCACTCACCACCACAACAATAACGCAGGGCGAGATTCTGGGGTATTGCCTAATTGCGCAGGGCTCACAAACAAGGGCATGTTCAGAACCTGAAATCCGATTGGGGGCGCCGCAACGGCCGCAGAATTGATGTTTTTTGTGCCAGTCTATGAGTTGCGTGGCCCTACTTGCTAGAGAAAACTCTGCTTCTGTAGATTGGCCCAGAAGTGTGCGCAGGTCAATACGAGTAAAGCCTTCACACTCGGCCGCTTCAGGCTCTAGCTCCCACACTTCGCAGTCATTACCCCACCATTGACCCATATTCAGACGCCGCAGGCAAAAGGCTTTAAGTGGATCGGCAGTCTCTGTGCCAATCACAAACGTGGCCTTGGATGTGGGTGAAGTAGGTAATAAAATACCACCATCAACGACAGCTACAAGGCATTTTTTTTCACTATTCACAGATAATGATGAAGCATAAAAGCCATTCAAATTCGTTGGGACCGTCACTGGGGTAATCCTTTTGTGATATTAAAACCTGGCTCATGTGGTGTCTCATAAAGAGGCGTAAAAAAGGGTTGCCAGGCGTTAGGGTGGGCGCCAGAAGTCTACCATGAAAGGTTGTTTTATCTGAACCTATCCGGGGTAAGGAGAACCTTTTTGCTAGGATGCCTCTTATGGAGCGGAGTTGATGGGACGACTCAGAGCTGACCTGACCTGACCTGACCTGAGCTGAGCTGAGGTAAGTGGAGGCTTGGTGTCCTACCCCAAGGTGGCTGTGGTTAGCCTTTTACACCGCATCACTAGCTCATGTATGAAGGGTGTGTATTTAGACTCATGCCGTTACACTCCAAAAGCGCCCCACTTGAAGGGTACAGCCCATAAACCGGTGTACAGGTTTAGACATGCTTACCGATCACTCAATCGTACAATCAAACATTACGGCCAAGAAAAATGTGGTCGACCTATGTCTTTAACGCGCCGGGCGATTGGAAAGTATAATGCACCATTGCAATCGGTCAAAAGTGGATTGCATAATGCCTAACAAATTAGCCAGAGCTAATGCAGAAAAAGGTTTTTTATTGCACAGGCCACCTTTAAGGTGTTAATCAATAGCTTTGCGATTAGAAAATAGCGTGGTTACCAGCTTAAGGTGTTGTGGGTAATATGTTTGAGTCGCATGTGTAGTCGATAAAAGGTATTAACATGCGTATTATATGGGTATTAAACGGTTTACGTGTTTATAAGCAAGGTTGATAAGGTGATAATTCACCCAGAATCGATAGCCTTTTAGTTTTATATTCAACAGTCTAGACTTCTTTTTAAGCCGTCAGCTCTGCGATGCAATCGATTGCATATGATATGATAATTTCCACTATTGGTAGCTAATATTTTTAATTAAATTTTTCAACTCATGTTGTGACTCTAAGCCCATGTTTTTATTATATAAACTAGTGTTAGGTGAGTTGTTTATTAGCAAAAACTTAAATTTAGTCCGCAAAATATGTTTGAGGACAAAAGGATACTAGAAATGAAAAAGCTGTTGATAATATGCGCTGCATTGGTCTTAAGTGCATGTTCCAATGCTCCACATGCGACAACATGGGAAGCCTACACCGTACCCCATGAGAATAAGAGTGTTGCTCTTAAAATGTGTCGTTCAGAGGGGAGAATCGCAAGTCGTGCCGCTGGAGGCTCGTATGAGCCAATGACCGACGCTGATCATAGCATGTTGTGTGATGAGTATTCCTGCAAGACGATGGAGAGAGCAGATGACCGGCTATATTGGGGCGATGTCTTGGTGAAGGGCTTGGTGAAGTCGGAGGCCAAATTTGAGGCCATTGAAGAGTGTATGGATGACTTAGGTTTTGAGGCTATTGAGGTCTAAGCTAAGGCCTACCATAGTCGACCCTTGGCGCCGTTTATCACATTTAGGTCCATATAAAATTCAATAACTAAATCAGGGCCTTAACATTTCATATAGTTGTTCCTGAGGCAATGGCTGGACATATTTTGTGCTTTGGTTATTTCAGCATAGGCCATTAACTCGGCCATCTCTGCTTTGTAGGTAACATCTAACTGTTGGTTATTATAGGCACTTAAGTTGTACCACATATAAGACCGCACATAATCGATTGACACTCCCCGACCAAGGCGCAGCATATGCGCCAAATTTAATTGGGCCTCTGCCAATCCTTGTTGGGCGGCTAAGGTGTACCACTTAACCGCTAGTTCGTAGTTCTGTGGAACGCCAGTGCCATCATAATACATGACCCCAATATTATTTTGAGCATCAGCAAGTCCTTGAGCTGCGGCTAAGGTGTACCACTTTATTGCCACCTTATCGTTTTGTGGAACGCCTTCACCCAGTCTATTCATCACCCCCAGATTGGATTGAGCTTGGGCATGACCTTGCTCTGCGGCTAAGGTGTACCACTTAACCGAGGTACTATCGTTTTCGGGTACACCATGTCCATAATCGTACATAAAACCCAAGTTAAATTGCGCCTCAGCACTGCCTTGCTGTGCGGCTAAGGTGTACCACTCAACGGCCGTTCTATCGTTTTGAGAGACGCTTTTCCCTAGCCGGTAAAGGAGCCCTAAATTATATTGCGCTTTAGCATTGCCATTTTCGGCTAGCGGCTCCCACTCAGATAGAGCCGTTTGATGATCGCCTGAAAAATAGGCATCAAGCCCCTTGTTAAAATCAG
>Ga0307488_10002163_pt1 | contig 16620 bp, 13 predicted proteins | sample SB02metaG_FD_202248 | JGI IMG/M metagenome (GOLD analysis project Ga0307488, IMG submission 202248) | Sea-ice brine microbial communities from Beaufort Sea near Barrow, Alaska, United States - SB 0.2 | ecosystem: Environmental > Aquatic > Marine > Coastal | place: USA: Alaska | collected... | reverse complement strand
TGGTTGAATCGTCAGACATTCCAACTATTGGTGTAGGTGAGGGTACATGGCCTACCATGAAAAATACTCTACATAAAATTGGTATTAAAGAGAGTGATCTCTTTAAAAAATGTCATGCTGCTTTCAAGCAGGGGGGTAAGTTTGTTGAATGGGTACATGGTAATGGTGACTTTTATTACCATCCGTTTACTTTGCCTTTAGGTTATGGCCGACTTGACTTATCGCCGTACGTATCAAACGTTAAAAACTTTGCCCGTGAAGCTAATTTTCAATACGATATTTGTGAAGCGGGTCTTGCACCACGCTCATTGGCAGAATCAGAATATCAAGGGCAATGTAATTACGGCTACCATGTTGATGCTGGCGCCCTTGCAGAGTTATTGAAAAGTCACTGTATTGATAACCTCAACGTTGAGCATATTATTGATACCGTTGATGAATGCATTAGTGAAAATGGCGAAAAAATTGATGCTGTAGTATTAAATAAGCATGGAAAGTTAACGGCTGATTTGTTTATTGACTGCTCAGGTGCGCGTTCGTTGTTATTAGGTCAAACGTTAAAAGTTCCATTTAAAAAAGTTGATGATGTATTATTTAACGACACAGCGTTAGCGATGCAAGTTCCTTACGAAAATGAGGATGCTCCCGTTGCATGTCATACGATTGCAACGGCGCAAAATGCTGGTTGGATATGGGATATTGGCTTAACTAATCGTCGTGGCGTCGGACATGTGTACTCGAGTAAATTTTTAACGGATGAAGAGGCCGAACAAAACTTACGTAATTATTTAGGTGATGCAGCAAAAGGTTTAGAAGCGCGTAAAATTAGTTTTGAATCGGGTCATCGTGAACAGTGGTGGAAAGGTAATTGTGTTGCCGTAGGTATGGCTGCAGGCTTTGTTGAGCCGCTTGAAGCTACCGCTATTATGCTGGTCGAATTATCTGCACGCTATATTGCTGAAAATTTACCGGCGGATGAGAGTTTAATGCCAGTGGTCGCTAAGCGTTTTAACACGCAAATGTCGTATCGTTGGCAACGTATTGTTGATTTTCTTAAGTTTCACTACATGCTTACCAAGCGGCCTGAACCTTATTGGCAAGCACACTGTGATCCGAAAACATTCACTGAAAGCTTAAAAGAAGATATGGCATTATGGCAGTATCGTGGCCCAACAACTGATGACTTCACTAGCGCAATGGAATTATTCCCAGCGGCAAGTTATCAGTATGTGCTTTATGGTATGGAATTTAAACCTGACTTCTCTCGTCAAAGTTACTTACATAATCAACAGCAAGAAGCAGAGCAAGTGATAAATCGTAACGAACAATTAACTCAGCAAATGTTACAGAATTTACCACCGCATCGAGACTATATTGAAAAATGGCTAGCGACTTCAACTTAGAGAATCATAATGACTGAATTAATAGAATTGAGTAATAGTAAACACGGAAAATTGAAAGTGGCTGAAAATGCTGCTGTGACCTTCATACAGCAACAACATATGTTAAAAGTACATGTAAAAGAGATCACTCAAGCGATCAGTGGTTTTCCTGTGTTTATCGTGAAAAACTCACAGACAGGCATGTGGAATCTCTCAGCATTAGCAAGTTTTAATATGGGTAAAAATTTATTTGTTCATAATGATAAGTGGGATGCAATATTCACCCCTGCTAGCATGCACACCTACCCATTTTATTTAATGAATTCAGCTGGAGAAAATCAGGGGTATACCATAGGTATAGCACTGAGTGACCCTGTTTTTTCAACAGTAAAAGGGCTTGATATATTTGAGTCAACAGGCAAAGCAAGTTTAATGCTAAGTCGAATTAAAACCTTATTAGAAGCCGATATAAAAAATGACATACAAAGTTATTTGTTCACTGATAAATTGGCGAGTATGCAATTAATTAAAAGTATTAACCTTGTTGTGCAATATAAAGACGGAGCTGAACAAACGTTAACAGGTATGAACACTATTGATGAAACGAAGTTACAACAGTTATCAAATGACGAGTTGGCAGAGTTAAATAAGCTAGGTTATCTGATGCCGATTCATGCGATGTTAATGTCTATTTTTCAATTAAACAACCTTATTAGAAAACATAACCATATAGAAAAAAATAAGTTGATATCACAAGTTAAGTTGGCACTCGAATAAAGCGATTTGATGATAATCTGTAGTCAATAAAAAGCCACTCAAATGAGTGGCTTTTCTATATCAAACAGAAAGTTATGTTGGAGAAGCACTAGCTTCTTTTGTAAAGGCGAAGCTGGCTTTGTTTTTAAATACAAAGCGATTCACCAGTAAGGCAAATGAAACACATGCAATTAAAGTGATAAACATTAAGTGGATATAATGTAAACCAAATGGGGCATGAAATGGTGAAAATTCAAATGACAATGAACCGTATAATAAAACACCAAAAAAGACTGCCGCTATACCTGCGTTCGCATGTACGCCCTTAAATAATAAACCAACAATAAATATTGATAGTATAGGCATACTAAATAAACCCCATAACTGCTGAAGTAAATTAATGATACTTTCAGCTTGTTGATACACAGGAACGAGAGCAAGGGTAACTATGGTAAGCCCAGCAGTGATCCACGCACTGAGTTTTTGTACATTTATGTTTTTATTAATATAAGGTTCATGGAAGTCACAAACATACAAAGCGGTTGCAGAGTTTAAATTACTATTATAGGTTGAGAGCACGGCAGCAGCCATTGCAGCGGCAAAAATTCCAGAGAGCCATCCGGGTAATAAATCTCCAACAATCTGTCCATAAGCAGTATCACCTATATCCCCGTAGAGTTTAAAAGAAACTATCCCTGGGATAACTATAATGGCAGGTACGATAATAATTCGAATGAACACCGCAGCAAATACACCTTTTTGGGCTTCCTTAAGGTTAGGGGCTGCCATTGCTCTTTGGGTGATAACTTGGTTTGTTCCCCAATAGAACATTTGAATAAAAATCATACCTGTTAATAATGTATGCCAAGGTATTGGAGAATCGTTATCACCAATAAGTGTTAATCTTTCCTCAGGAATACCTGAAAAGTCATAATCAATCGCATTCAAAGATAAAAATAAGACAACAATAGCCATTCCTAGTAGTAACACGCCGGAATAAGTATCTGATACGGCAACCGCTCTAAGACCGCCAAATATTGCGTAAAGTGCACCTAAAGTTGCAAAAGCAGTAGCAATGTACATTAAAGGAATGTCGACTTTGAACATTGTCTGCATAAATAATGAACCAGAATAAATCACTGCAGGGCAAAATATTAATGCACTACTGAGAAAAAACATCCCACCGATAACGGCGCGAATATGTTTGTTATTATAACGTTTCTCTAATAGCTCAGTGGTTGTGGTGCAGTTGTATTTATAATAGACAGGTAAAAAAACCTTCGCGAGAAGTATCAAGCCAATAACAGCGGCAAACTCCCACCATGCTAACAAGGCCATTTGTGTACCGTTTGACCCAACTAATTGGTCAGTACTTAAGTTAGTGAGTGTTATTGAACCAGCGACAAAATACCAAGCCAAGCCACCACCTGCTAAAAAGTACTCCTTATTTTGTTGATTTTTTCCCTTCCCTCTACCGTGTCCTTTGCATTTTAAATAGGTTAAAAATGCAATTAACATAGTGATAAATAAAAATACTGCTATTTGAATATTCACGGATTCCCCTTACTAATCTTAGTTAGTTAATTAATTATTTTATTGGTTATTGGTTATTGGTTATTTAATTTAATAATGGCAACATCATAAGGGCTCATGGAAGCTTGCCCCAATAGATATGTCCCCATATTTTTTGCTGGGAAAGTTTGTGCTATTCCCGCATAGTTAAAAATGTAAGCGAGATCACCACGATACACAATCCGCATATCTTTAGGTAACCTTACCGTGGCAATATCGAGCTCTGTTGCTAAGTGCTCAAACTGTTCAATTAGAAAGTCATCACAAGTTAAGGTGGCGATATAACTTGTATTTTCATGACGAACAACAGCGGGTGATTGATCGTGATACCTAGCATCGACGATAACGTCTTTGGTTATTTCTAACTCTTCACGCCAACATCTGCTTTCAAAGGTTTTATCTTTATAGTTCAATTGTTCACTACAATCTGGACGTATGGTTTCAGTTGACAATACTTTGATGGGCAACAAGGCTTGAAGTTTTCCTGGAGGTAAGTTCGGTGCTAATGAAAGCTCGTCGGTTTTCCCCCCTGAACGTGGGCCAAAAACAAAATGAGCATTCGAGTCTTTACATTTTTCTATGAAAGCATCTTCGACAATCGGTAAGCATGGTGCAAGAATTAAATCGTATTGGCTAAAATCACCTTTAATCGAAATAAAATCTACAACTAGGCCTAATTGGCGCAATGCTGAATAGTAGGAGAACTCTATTCGTTGGTGGTTGTAACTTTCGCCTTGGCGTTCAATTTCACTCACCCATTGGTTAGTCGTACCTGATAATATAGCAACTCTTGCTTGTATTGGTGCATCAATAGAAAATTCTACGGTTTTTAGCTCATCGCGCATTTGTTCGATTTCTGCCCATGCGGCTGATTTTGAATTATCATTTCTTTTAACGCCTGCATGCATTTGCTCTTGAGCAAACGGTGCTTGGCGCCAACGAAAATAACAGACACAATCTGCTCCATGTGCAAAAGCTTGCCATGACCACAAACGTACCATGCCTTTTTCTGGACGAGGATTGTGATGTGCCCAATTTACAGGGCCTGGTTGTTGCTCCATGATCCAGAAGTTCTTTTTACTGATACCGCGACTTTGATCAAAGTCATAACTGGCAAAGTCTGGGTGGCCAGTACGCATATAAGGTTTGAATTCTTTAGCAGGTTTATCTTTAAAGAACATGTCAGATCGACCCAGTGGATAATTATCATAACTAACAAAATCTAGATTTTCAGCGAGAGCATAATTATCAGTTTGGGTGTCCACCATGGGAATAAAATTATGGGTGACAAACCTATTCGGTGCATATTGGCGAATTATCGCTATCATTTTGTTATGAAACTGGATCACCTGATCTGAGCTAAAACGTCGATAAGCTAATTGGTGAGCAGGGTGAGTCTCTGTAACCGCTAATATAGGGAGCTCAATTTGATCGAAGCTTTGATATTCCATTGACCAAAAAACGGTGCCCCAATCGGTATTAAGTTTATCAATTGTTTTATAACGCGTTTGACACCAAGCATGAAATGCTTTCTTTGATGCAGGTGAACCACTGTGAGTGGTATCATGACATGCAATTTCATTATCAGTTTGCCAACCGCATATTGCTGGATGTTCACCATAACGCTTTGCTAAAACTTCAGAAATACGCATTGCTTCACGAAAATAATTTTTGCTAGAAAAATCATAGTGTCGACGAGAGCCAAAGCCGCGACTGGTTCCTGTATTAATATCAACAGGTAAAATATCAGGATATTTATCAATCAACCACTTTGGTGGGGTCGCTGTCGGCGTACACATAATGACTTCTAAACCAGCGCCAGCTAAAGTCTCTATTGCACGGTCTAACCAGTCGAAAGTATAAACACCTTCACTGAACTCTATTCTTGACCAAGCAAATTCGCCAATACGAACATAACGTAAGCCAAGCTCGCGCATTTCTTTAGCATCTTGTGCCCACATTTTTTCTGGCCAATGCTCTGGATAATAACAAACACCTAACATTTACTTTTTACCAATTTATTATTTGAAAGTATATTATGCATATTAACCTTATTTATATGATATATTCCAGTGAAATTATTAATGTGTTATCTTTAGCCGTTGTTTAGCAGTTCTTGATGCTTTAGATCAAATAATGCAATTCAGTAAATCTATTAATCATAATTACATTCAATAAACTATAAATAAAATATCAATTTTAAATTTGAAGGACGTTTACAATGAAATCAGACCAACACTTTGTTCAGCTCAATAGTTCTAATGCTAGCTTAATTATTGATTGCCAGAGTAAAACACCCGCTATAATTTATTGGGGAAAGCTATTATCTCAACAAACTTCTGCAGATATGTTATCGCTACTGTCTACTCGCCAAGAAGCAAAATGTTCGTTGGTTATTGAAGCGCCTATTTCATTGTCTCCTCTTTTAGGAGAGGGTTTTACAGGATCTCCAGGTATTGAAATTAACAATGACGATTATGCATGGTCATTGGGTGGTGAACTTGTTGATATTATTCAGACAGATGAACATAAAGTTTGTTTTGAAACGGTAGATGATATTCGTCAAATTAAAGTAGTCCATACGCTTTCACTGCATCACGATACTGATGTGCTGAGCGCATATACTGAGTTAGTGAATCTGAGTGAACAATCAGTAACGGTTAATTGGTGTGCAACACCAACAATTCCGTTGTCTGATCAAATGAATAAAATAATGTCTTTTGAAGGACGATGGTCAAATGAATTTCAATGCCATTCACTTGACTTATTTCTGGGCAGTTTTGTACGTGAAAACCGTAAAGGAAAAACCTCTCATGACAACTTTCCTGGGATGGTAATGCACAATAATTTCACCCATGAACAAGCGGGTGAATGCTTCGGCTTTCATCTTGGTTGGAGCGGTAACCATAAAATGCGTGCAGAGCTGTTACCTGAAGGCCGCAGTTATGTCCAATTAGGTGAATTATTAATGCCGGGAGAGATAGTATTGTTGCCGCAACAATCGTATCAAAGCCCAATACTCTATGCTGGCTATTCTGATCAAGGCTTTAGTGGCTTATCTAACTGTTTCCATCAATATGTTCGCAGTGAATTATTATCGCCAAAACTCAGCCAAAAGCCCCGTCCTGTACATTATAATACATGGGAAGGGATATACTTTGAGCATGATGTCGACACATTGAAAGAGCTTGCGAATAAAGTCGCAGGATTAGGAGCCGAGCGTTTTGTTTTAGATGACGGATGGTTTAAAGGCCGTCGTGGAGATTTTGCTGGTTTAGGTGATTGGGTTGTTGACAAAGAAATTTATCCTAACGGTTTATCGCCTCTTATTGATCATGTTAATCAACAGGGCATGGAATTTGGACTATGGTTTGAACCTGAAATGGTGAACCCAGACAGTGATTTATATCGCGCGCACCCTGACTGGGTTTTAGCAACAGCAGGTAATCAACAATTAAACTTTCGTAACCAGTTAGTACTCGATTTATCACGTAACGAAGTGGTTGATTATTTATTTCATGCGATTGATGACATTCTTACCGAATATCCTAAAATTGTTTATATTAAGTGGGATATGAATCGAGACATTAATCACGCAGGTAACGCACAAGGCAAGCCTGCTATACATCAACAAACAATAGCTTTATATCAATTAATTGATCGCATAAAGCAAAAGCACTCACATGTTGAAATTGAGAGTTGTTCTTCAGGTGGAGCTCGTGTGGATTATGGTGTACTGGCTCATACTGACCGCGTGTGGACCTCAGATTCGAATGATGCTTTAGATAGGTTAACGATTCAACGAGGTTGTTCATTCTTCTTCCCTAGTGAAGTCATGGGCGCTCATATCGGGCCAAGAGAATGCCATATCACAGGTAGAATTGTTAGTATGGAAATGCGTGCTGCAGTGGCATTTTTTGGTCATATGGGGTTAGAAATGGACCCCAGAGAATTAACGGATGAAGACTGTGAACAGTTATCTACAATTATTGCGTTACATAAAAAACATCGTCAATTAATTCACAGTGGTGAGTTAATTCGTTTGAATCAAGATGGTGACTCAATTAATTTTGGTATAATTAACCAGGATAAATCACAAGCACTTTTTGCTTATAATAGTATTAATGAAACGAAAAGAACTACGCCACCTAAGTATAGATTTGTCGGGTTATCTGCAGATAAAGTCTATAAATTAACACTGGTTTGGCCTACTAAACTTAAGGAATATTCACCTTCTGTTTTAAGTAAAATTCAGGGCCAAAAGTTTTCGGGTGAATCACTTATGCAGTTGGGCATGCAGTTACCAGTATTATTTCCTCAGACGTCATTAATTTTTGAATTGAACGATACGCAATAAATATTTTTAAATATATTTGGATTTTTTAACGTCGACATAAAAGGAATTTAGTCGTTGAAATTAGTAAATTTCAGAGGGTTTTTTAATAAAAAATGTTCAATACTGAAAGGGCATAAGCCATGTTTTGATTGATTCTCTTACAAAACATGGCTGAATAAGTTTTAACCTTCTAATTTAAAGCTTAAGCCTGCATTTTATTATTAAGTGAGCAACACCATTCTAGTCAATAGTGTTTCGAGTATAGGCTAAGTTTCTTTAGGAGTAATAGACATTGATATTGTCATTCTTTCTTGAGGGTTTAACGTCATAATGCCCGTATTATCGATTCCGTTGTTTGACATATTTATAGCATCGGTACTGTGAGTAACAGGTTCAAAACAAAAGTAGTTGTTATTTTTTGGACTGTATACCACTATAAACTTACAGTTTGAAGACGTGGTTATATCGGCTTTAGCCTTCCATTCAGGCCAAACGATTGTCGCTGCAGCAGAAAAACCAGTAAATACATTATCTAAATTACTATTTGTTATTAATAACCCTTCCGACTTAGCCAACGATTTAGGCGCACCCATCAGTGTTGTTGGCATACTTTCGTTATCCACAGCCCACATCTGTTCGACAGAACATTTTAAAGATGTTTGTTTCGTTAAGCTAAAGTAAGGGTGTAATCCTAATCCTGCCGGCATTTGACTCTTTGAGTTATTCATTAATGAAAGTTCAATACTCAACTCACTGCCTTTAAGTGTAAAAATTTGTTGAGCGCTATAAGAGAAAGGCCATTCGGCTTGTTGATAATGATATTCGAGCGTTAAGTTAGTATCGGTTTGATGTATAACCTTCCAAGGTAATTGCCAACCATGTCCATGAATACTGTGCTTTTCAGGTAAATGATTCAGTGGAAGTTGACTACTTTTTTCTTGCCAATTTAAAAGACCATATTTAATACGGTTAGAATAGGGTACAAGCGGGAAACAGCTACTATCGAGCACAGATTTTGCGTTATTGCTGTTTCTTAATATAGGTACAAAGCTATTATGTAATTTGGCATCATAAGCCAAAATAGCTCCACCTAATTCAGGTGAAATCTCTACTTTAGCAATTTCATTCTTTAAAAATATTGAGGCCATAATCTAGTTAAATATTATTTATATGATAATTAAACTAAATTAAAACACTAAGATGTAGTCTTGTCTAGTGATAAATTTAGGATCATTAAGGGGATTTGTATTATTTTATGAAGACCAGTTAAAGCAAATTGTGCACTGAGGGTCTACTAAACCAGAAGCACCAGTTAACTGATAAATAAAGAGGTTACCTGATAAGGGTTCTTTGGTGAGAGCAGAACTGGATAAGCCTTGTTTAGCGCTGGTGACTATTAACCAATCTAAGTTTGCGCCTCCGATAGTAACACATGAAGGTTGTGATACGGGGAGCACTATTGATAAGTCAATTTCGCCATTACAATTATATCTTATGACTTTACTGCTACCCCATTGCGCATTCCATAAGTAATCTTGGGCGTCTACTATTGAACCGTCAGGGAACGTTGAAGTGTTTGTGGTTGCAAATAGTTTTTTATTGCTGATTGCGGCTTTTTCTTCACAAAAATCATATTGAAATATTTGATGGCTTGGAGAATCTGCATGATAGAGAATATCTCCTGCTTTGTTCCAACATAAACTATTAGAAATAAGTAAATTATCCATCTTTTTATGGCAGTTAAGCTGATGATCAACACAATATAATGCGGATTTCTGTTTGGGTGTACTTGTTGATTCAACCATTGACCCGGCCCAAAACCGTCCTTGTTTATCTACTCGACCATCATTAAGACGGTTACCTTTTATGTGAAGCTCTGGTTGATTTATCCAATCTATCTCAGATGTTATAAAGTTATATCGAGCGAAACCCTGTTCAAAGGCTGCAATGATTTGATTATTAACAGGAGTAAAAGCAAAGCTGGCCATACGTTGAGGTAAGGTAAATTTTTCTAATACCTCAGTGGAAATATAATATCGGTACAAATCACATGCTTCAATATCTAACCAATAAATAGCTTGTTGCTCGTCATGCCATAAAACGCCTTCACCTAACTGACATTGACAAGGAATAATTTTCAATAACGTAGCCGTTGTAGTAATCATTATGTTTGCCATTGTTTATTTATATTAGTATTAGGTGTTATGTTGAGTAATTTATTTAATTTAATTACTTTAGCCGTAGTTTCATCGAGAGAGTCATTACTTTGATATAAACTACTCCCAAAGCCTAAAGCACTAGCCCCAGATGATAACCATTGTAAAACATTACTTTGTGAAACACCTCCAACAGGAATGATATGTAGGTCATTAGGTAAAACAGATTTTAGTGCCTTAACATGACTAAATCCGTAAGTTTGTGCAGGAAATAGTTTCAACCACCTTGCTCCAGCTTGATAAGCTAAAATGGCTTCGGTTGGTGTTGCTACTCCAGCTATAACATGTAAGTTTTTTGATTGGCAATATTGAATTAAATCTGGGTCACAATGTGGTGAAACAATGAGTTTACCGCCAACATTCTCTATTTGTATAACTTGTTCTATGTTGAACACGGTACCAGCACCAATTAAGCAGTCATCTGGCAGAGCATTAACAAGTTTTTCAATCGACTTAATTGCTTGAGGCGAGTTTAAAGGCACTTCAATTACACGGATCCCATGAGCGTATAAACATAGTGCTATTTCGACGACATCTTCAGGTGTTATACCACGTAAAATAGCAATAACAGGGTGCTTTTTAATATATTTTTCCAACGATAATCCTTAGTTAATAAACTATTAACTCTTTAATTTTGTTGGTTCGATAATGCTAGAATCTGCTGGTATACGGCATTAAAACCTAATAAAGTTATATCAGTAACTTTGCACATATTTGTTTTGATCCCATGTATTTCGAGTACTTGTGAAAATTGCTGACTTAAGTGCTTAGCGCCTATTATAGAGACCTCACCTAATTCAGGTAAGTTCCATTCTTCAGCATTCATTGCCGCACGCACATCACTACCAATTAACAAACCTGATAAATATGAAGATGCTTGTGAGTTGGTTAATTCTCCAAAAAGCTGTTTACTCCGGACACTGAATAAACCGTGGGTAAAACTACCTAATTCACTTTTTAGCGTAAAGTCAGCCCCTTTTTTAAATGCAGGTTGATCGAATGTTGAATCACATTTTTTAATTAAAATACTGTGGTTGGTTAATAAGTCAAAAAGTTCACCTGTCATCGCTGTTTTAAAGAGTTCAACTTTACCTTCTTTAATCAACACCCATTTAGTATGAGTGCCTGGTAAACAAACTAGATGTGTCCCTTTAAATCTTTGAGTATCTTGTTGTAACCACCCAAGCGTTTGCAGCTCTTCACCTCGCATCACATCATAATTATCATTACTTAAACGACAGCTCAACCCTGGAATAATAGTGATGTCATGGCCAGCACAAGTAAAGTTAACACCTTTTACTGCTATGCCTCCAAGCTTCGTTGGGCAAGGGAGGTAGTCAGTTTCTTTCCAACCAAGACTTGAGCCAATTTGTCCGATCATAAAAATAGGCACTTTGCCATATTGTGAAAGCCAAGGGGAAATACAGTCAAATAGGGTTTGTTCAAAGCTATGAATAACTTTATTTACCCCCAAGCTATTCGCTTTATCAACCAATGTCAGGGGGTTATCTTTATTTACTTTACATAAAAAAGCACGTAAATGGCTTGTTCCCCAATCAACAGCAACAATATATTCATGAATTAACAATTATGTTCTCCCGCCATCAATTATTATGTTTTGTCCTGTGATTAACGCACTATCATCCGACGCTAAAAATAAGGCTAAATTTGCAACATCTTCTGGCAAAATCCTTGTTTTAAGCGCCATAGATTCAGTCCATTTGTCTTCTTCTTTATTCGTCAACCAGCTTGCTAATTGACGTTCAGTTGCTACCCAGCCTGGAACTATTGCATTAACCCTAATATTTTGATCACCAAATTCTTTTGAAAGGGCTTTGGTCATGCCTATTAATCCGGCTTTAGCGGTAACATACCCTGTCATATGTTGTTGCCCCATTAATGCATTGATAGAGCTGAAGTTGATGATGCTACCAGAGGCATTTTTTTTCATAATGCTATATGCAGCTTGAGCAGAAAAAAATGCAGGGTCTAGATTGACTTGCATACATTTATGCCAATCATGTGCCGAAATTTTTTCAATATCTTGACGATTATCATTACCAACATTATTGACGAGTACATCTAAACTGCCAAAATGCTCTGCGGCATCGGTAATAGCTTGTTTTAATGATTCAGATTTTGTCACGTCAATCGCTCTAAACCACACATTATTAAGTGTGGTTGAAGGCAAGCTATTTATTAATTCTTCAGCTAGATCTTGATTTAAATCTATAAAGGCTACTTTTGCTTCTTGCTGCACAAACGCTTTAACCATAGATGCACCAATACCACTAGCGCCACCAGTAATAAAAACGACTTTATCTTTTAAATTTTTATATTGAGTTGATAAACCCATTTCAATACTCCAACTAGTTAAAAAGGTTATATATTTCTCTTAATAGCATACAAAACATTATGATGCCTTGTATGGTAATCCCCCCATTTTAATGGCGGTTGGTAGTAGACACTTTACTCTGTGTTAGTTTAATTTTTTGAATTGGAGTAATACCGCCAAACCCCATGTTAGGTCGCTAATGGTTATAAGTCTATAACCATTATGTTGCTCTGTTTTATAACTCTTCAATATCACGATAAATGTAATGACTGAGCCAGCCATATCTTACTGTCCGATTAAAACGCTCAATATATGCGTTTTGCTGTGGGTTACCTAGCTGAATAAAGCATAAGCCAAAACTCCAGTTACTTTGCTTCAACGTTAAAGCCAGAGGATAATTGCTATTTTTCATGATCACTACTCAGCTTTGGCTGATACCGTTAGCAGGTTTCGCTAATATATAATATTCTACAGACTGGTCTGGTGCTGACATTATGATGATGTGTCGCTTCTTGAGCCATGACTTAACGTTCAGAAGCTTTACCACTTTTTTACCATTGCTTCCTGAATGATTTATGCTTTAAACACTCTTCAGTAGACATTTTTTCAAAGGTCTATTTTTTCATTTAGTTCTTTCATTCTTGCCATAAGTGAAGCGACCATGCCGCGATATTTAGAGCGCCATTTATAGAATGACAAATTACTCATACCGTGCACACGACATAATTCGGGAATTGGTACGCCATTTTTAGTTAGTTTAAAATAGCTAATATTTGACTGTCACTAAAGTGTTTTTTTTCATGAATGTTCTCCGGTTTTTATCGTAAGAGAAGATTCTACTTTTGACTTCGATTATTTTTAGGGGGGATTATCGTATTACTATTTATTAATGAGATAAATTTATATCATATTTTCATAAAATTAAATATGATATAACATATTAATTCACAAGTTCGGAACAGCAGTAAATGAAGCATTCTCCTAGACAAAACTTAACCCATCAACTGACTCATGATCTAGGGATGGCAATAGTCAAAGGTACTTATCCAATTGGCCAAGGTCTGCCATCAGAAGCTGATCTTTGTTTGCAACATAATGTTAGTCGCAGTTCGACTCGTGAAGCGGTAAAAATGTTGTCGGCGAAAGGACTTATTTCATCACGCCCTAAACAGGGCATAAGAGTGTTGCCTGAAAGTAGCTGGAATATGTTTGATACTGATGTATTAACTTGGATACTAAGCAATAAACCTTCTCTGTCTTTGTTAAAAGAATTTACTCAAGTAAGACTTGCGATAGAACCACAAGCTGCTGCATTAGCGTCGATGAACGCTTCCTTTGAACAGTTGGAAAATATTGATAAAGCGCTTATTCGTATGAAAGAAGCAGAACTAGGATTAGATGACCCTTTGGAGGCAGATATTGCATTTCATACCAGTATATTGGTTGCTAGTGGTAATCGATTTTTTGGGCAACTTACCGAGTTTATAAGTACTGCACTCAGAGTGAGTATACGTTATACAAACAAGATTAAAGGTGTACCAGGGGCTGATGTTAAAAAGCATGCTGAAATTATTGATACCATAAAATCTAGAAATCCAGAAAAAGCTCGTAACGCAGTGACGATTATTTTAGACGAAGCACTAGAGTTAATTGAGTCTCAATTGTAAAGGTAAAGCGCTTTTTGGTTGACCGTACCCTGTATCTTTACCGGGTTAGGTATTGCTTGAATTATTTTATTTCTAAGCCATTTTTTAGCAGGTTAAAAATCTAGATTTGTGTGCCAATATAAGTGCATGTCAATATCTGGTAAATCCACAGGTAATGGATAAATTACCAAATTCAGCAATTTTTCATACATTTTAGCTGTTGTTTCTATATTGGTCAGTAACATATCATTACCTGCGATAACACTACATGCTAAAAATGTGTGTTGACACCTCAAACCTATTTTACGTTGTTATCCATGACGTGCTAATTCGAAATCTTCAATACTGGGCCTGTCGAGCGAGAAGTGAAGCACGTGGCACTTACTTCGAGAATTATTTTGAACAAATATTATGCATATATTTAATTCAAAGTAGTTTCGGCGCATAAGGTGTTTTTGTAAGCCGTCCTCATGCCACTGTGATGTTTTAAATAATTTTTTAAATAGTTTGGATGATGGGAAATAAAAACACAAGGTGTACTTTATTAATTTTAATTACAAAAGCTAAAGCGCTGGAAATCGTATAAAAAAAATTCATAATGCACTTACAGTCTAGAATAAAAATATAGTAGAGCATATTTCAAAAAACATGGATGAACGCAAAGGTATTATCTCACTTGACCTATTAGGTGCTTGATTCAATCAAAATATTTGTCTTTATGGTCCGCGAACAATAGCCAAAATATTAATGTGTTTTACAAAGTTGATATTGAGCTCTACCAAAAAGGGTATAATACCATTTTGATTAAATTTTTGATCTAATTGGTTTTATTTTTCATACATTGATATCAGTCGTTATGATTACACTTGAATCCATTGATTTTAAATCCCTTATAGCAAAAGAAACTAATGGACGAATGCGGATTCGTTTGATGGCGCTTTCTCACATCAAAAGTGGCGCTAATAACACACAGACAGCACCAAATTTACATATTAGTCGACGTATTGTTAATGACTGGGTTAAAAGGTTTTATGAACATGGTCTTGATGGGTTAAAAGAAAAACCTCGCGCTGGGCGACCTTGTAATCTCAATGAACAACAGCTCTCACAGTTAAGCCAGTACATTCATGATAATAGCATTAATCCCAAAGGCGGAATACTCAAAGCACAAACACTTGTTGCTTATATTACGCAAGAATGTAAAGTCGACTATTCAATTGATAATATTTATCGGCTTTTACATCAGCTAGGCTTCTCATGGATAACGAGTCGGTCAAGGCACCCTAAGCAATCAGATGAAGTACAAGAAGCTTTTAAAAAAATTCGATATGGAAATGATCCGTACGATCCCGTGGAATGTCAGCCTTAAAAATGTAGCTGTGTGTTTTCAAGATGAAGCACGCTTTGTCCAGCAGAATACAACGACAAGGCGCTGGGCAACAAAAGGAACAAGGCCAAGAGCGGTTAAGCAACAGCAGTTTAAGTATGCTTATTTTTGGTGCTGTTTGCCCGGCAACAGGAGACACTGAGGCATTCATAGCGCCAATCATGAATAGGGATGTGATGGAAAAACACTTATCATTGATTGCCCAAAAGACGACACGCCGTGATAGTTGTGGATGGTGGAGCTTGGTATCAAGTCCATTTAACCGAAAAATTTGATAACTTATCCATTATAAAGTTACCCCCTTATTCACCTGAACTAAATATTATTGAGCAAGTATGGCAATGGCTGAGGCAAAATGAATTAGCCAATAGATGTTTTAGTGGATATGAAGATATTGTTAATGAATGTAGTCGAGTCTGGAATATTTTTGTTTCAGATGCATCTAGGGTGAGAGACCTTTGCGCTAGAGATTGGATAAAAGTGGGAAGTTAATTAATCAAATTAGTATAATATCAACAGGATAGTTGGTTATTTCTGTGTCTAGATATAATCAATTAAGATGGGTTAATGTATATTTAAGACACCGTTTTTCGTGTCATTTTATTTGTGAGTACATCAAGTATTTAATTTGGGCGAAGGTCGTAATTTAGATAAAAGTAATTTTTTTGAAAGTAGGACAATTAACTGTGTCATTGAATTTGTCACGAGATGGACACAAAAGTAATATTGGCTTTTATAAAGTAACTGACAGAGTTGTGATATTTAAATTATTTTTATTTATCAAGAATTTATGTTGTTTTGGGGTATCAAGTTGGTTTTGGTCAGAGAATAGGTGCTTTTTGATTTAACATATCATATTTTAATAAAAGATAATAAAATCAAATAATTGGTTGCGGGAGCAGGATTTGAACCTACGACCTTCGGGTTATGAGCCCGACGAGCTACCAGACTGCTCCATCCCGCGTCAGAATGGTTTAAGTTAACACTTAA
>Ga0307488_10002162_pt1 | contig 16623 bp, 12 predicted proteins | sample SB02metaG_FD_202248 | JGI IMG/M metagenome (GOLD analysis project Ga0307488, IMG submission 202248) | Sea-ice brine microbial communities from Beaufort Sea near Barrow, Alaska, United States - SB 0.2 | ecosystem: Environmental > Aquatic > Marine > Coastal | place: USA: Alaska | collected... | reverse complement strand
TCGATTGAACCTGGTCCCATTACTATGGTTTGGCAACCCAGTTGTTGAATAAATGGTGCTTCAGTGGCGTAATTCACGGCACAGCAACTATGGCCACTTAACTCTTCAGCAATACTGACTAATTCACTAGAGGTTTTTTGTTCAAAACTTGGTGAACTTGGATATAATTCTTCAAAACTAATGCGAGTAGGATATTTTTCGGCTAAAGGTTTTAGCGCCTCACTTAAAAGTGTAATCAATTCATTATCAGCCATGCCTGGTAAAGACCGCATATCAATATCTAAATGACAATGGCCGCAGATACGATTTGAGTTATCACCACCTTTTATAGCGCCTAAGTTTAATGTTGGAGCGGTTACATCAAATGCTTGATTAGTAAAGTTGGCAGCCAGTTTATCTTTTAAAGACAGTAATTGACCAATCACCTGATACATTATTTCAATGGCATTAACACCAAGGTGAGGTTTGCTCGAATGACCCGACTGACCTTGAACACTAATGCGATGTGACATATGTCCTTTGTGCATGATTACAGGAACTAAATTTGTTGGCTCACCAATAATGGCGACATCAGGTTTGATTTCCTGGCTATCAGCAAAAAACCTTGCACCCGCCATTGTTGTTTCTTCATCAGCGGTAGCAAGGATGTATAATGGTTTAGTTAATGAATTATTATCCAGTTCTTTGCAAGCTTGCAAGATAAAAGCAAAGAAGCTTTTCATATCACAGGTGCCTAAGCCGAAGAATTTATTATCTTGTTCCATAACTTTATGTGGGTCAGATAACCAGCTGTTTTCATCAAAAGGCACGGTGTCGCTGTGCCCTGCTAATAACAAACCACCTTCACCAGAACCAAGTTTGGCTAACATATTAAATTTATTGTTAGTATTGGGAACCGGTTGAATTTTAATCTTAAAACCTAATTGTTCAAACCAAGTGGCAAGTATGGTGATCACCTCTTTATTTCCTTGATCCCAATTAGAGAGTGTTGAGCTGATCGAGGTACTGGCGATTAGCTGTGTTAATGCCTGGGTAAAGTTAGGTAATTTGTCCATTTATCAGTTCCAAAAAATAAATTAAAAAACAAGGTAGATATTTATGCTTAATAGTCGAATAAATACCCGTTTAGTGATATCTTACCTTTACAGTGTAAATAACCTACTTTAATAAGGCTACTTTAAAATGATAAAGGTTCAATTAATGCGACGACGATAGGTATAGATTGTTCTGTTTTGTCATTAGTAGTGAGTTTACCAGATTAAATTTACTAGTATTGAAAGATATACCTAGGTTATTTCGTAAAAAATTGAATAAAATTGCATTTTAGAGGTTTGTTTTGATAAAGATTAAAAAAGTGGCTGTAATTGGCGCAAGTGGCTATGCCGGAGCCGAGTTAGTTGGGCTTTTATGCCAGCACGATAAAGTGTCGATAGAACATCTCATTGTCTCCGAAAATAGCACCTCCTGTGGCAAGAAATTTAGTGAGTTACATGGCCGCTGGCAAGGTATTTGTGACAGACCGCTAAAGTCCTTCTCTCAAGAGTGGTTTGATGCTTCAGTAGCTAACTTAGATGCAGTCTTTTTTGCTACACCACATGAGTTCAGTGCCCAATGGGCGAAAGCTTTTGTTGATTCAGGTGTGAAAGTTTTTGACCTTTCTGGTGGCTTTCGTTTAAAAAATCCAGAAGATTATCCTGCGTACTACGGTTTTGAACACCAAAGTAAAGCTGAGCTTGAGAACGCACAATACGGTCTAGCTGAATGGCAAGCCAATGATATTATTAATAAAGATATTATTGCTGTTCCTGGCTGTTACCCTACCGCGAGCTTACTAGCGTTAAAACCGATTACTTTCAACAATCTCTATATTGAAAACTCATTAATTGTTGTTAATGGTATTAGTGGTGTGACGGGTGCAGGTCGAAATGCTTCATTAGCGACTAATTTTAATGAAGTTAGTCTAACCGCCTATAATATTTTACAGCACAGACATCAGCCTGAAATAAGCCAAGAAGCCAATGCCCAAGTCATTTTTAACCCTCATCTTGCTCCCTATAAAAGAGGGTTACTCGCTACGGTAACCTTACAATTAAAATCTGGCGTTACTGCTAGCCAAGTTGATCAAGCATTTAATAATGCCTATCAAGATAAACCTTTAGTTCGTTTGGTTGGCGTCTGGCCAAAAATAGGTAATGTTGCTTACACACCATTTGCTGATTTGCATTGGCAAGTTGATGAAGACAAACAAGTGGTCGTTGTCAGCTGTGCTATTGATAACTTATTAAAAGGGGCTTCTTCTCAAGCATTACAATGTTTCAATATTTCTTTAGGTTTAGCCAGTCATTATTCCTTATTACCTTCAAGTCTCAGTCAAGGAACAGAGTTATGAAAAAACCATTAGTAATTAAAATTGGCGGGACCATTTTAGAAAAAGACTCTGCGTTAACTGAATTACTCAAAGTCGTTAGCCAATTAAAAAATCAGACAGTTGTTTTAGTTCATGGTGGAGGCTGTATCGTTGATGACATGCTTGCTCAAGCACATTTTATCACTGTAAAGAAGAATGGCCTGAGAGTTACACCCAAAGAGCAAATGCCCTTAATTAGTGGTGTACTGGCAGGCACGGTAAATAAATCGATTGTTGCTACTGCGGTAAGTATGAAAATTCCGGCCGTAGGTTTGGCATTGACCGATGGTAATATGGTGTCTTGCCAACTAAGCGATCAAGGTTTAGGGCAGGTGGGCATTCCCCAAGCTCAAAGCAGTAAACTAATTGATACGCTATTAAAAGCGAATTTCTTCCCTATTATTTCTTCTATTGGTGCACTCGATAGTGGCGAGCTCGTCAATGTAAATGCAGACGATGCGGCTGTCATTATTTGTCAATTACTCAATGCTGACTTACTACTATTAACTGATGTGAATGGCGTTAAAGATGCAGAGGGGCAATATTTAGAATCTTTAAATAGCCAACAAGCTAATGCCTTGATTGATAAGGGTGTTATTGCCGGGGGTATGACAGCTAAGGTGAATGCAGCATTACAAGCAGCGAGACAATTACGACGAAGTATCGCGGTTGCCAGTTGGCAGTCGCCAGAGCAAATTGTCGATTTACTTAACGGGAAATGTGTCGGTACTCGCATTCAACCTTGTTAGCGTATAGCCACTAGTATTTAAAAATATCCAGAGAAAACATTATGTTAGAAAGTAAGTCAGAGCCAACGTCAGAGTTTCTTGTAAAGTCGAACGATATTGTATTTAATCATTTTTTAGCTGACGATCAGTTAACTAAGAGCCGAATATTAGCCTTAATTGAACAAGCATTAAAAATCAAAAAAAATCCTGAAGATTTTAGTAAAGTTCTCGCGGGTAAATCTGTGGCGATGATTTTTGAAAAACCTTCACTAAGAACCCATGTCAGTTTTGATATGGGTATTAGTAAACTTGGTGGCCATGCACTTTATCTGGGTCAGCAAAATGGTAAATTAGGTGAACGTGAGCGAGTCAGTGATTATGCTAAAAACTTATCGTGTTATGCTGATATTATTGTTGCACGGGTTTTTAGCCATGACTCAATTCAACAATTAGCTGAGCATGCTAGTATACCGGTCATCAATGCCTTGTGTGATTTATATCATCCCTGTCAAGCGTTAGCTGATTTTGTTACATTAACTGAAAACCTCACTAAATTAGGTAAAGATGATCTTACACAGGTCAAATTAGCCTATGTTGGTGATGGTAATAATGTGTCAAATTCATTAATGTTAATGGCTGCAATATTGGGTGTTGATTTCACTTTAATATCCCCCAAAGGCTACGATGCAAAAATTTCAATGGTCGAAAAAGCAAAAGCATTAGCAGCAGAGTCCGGTGCGCAATTGATTTTTACTAACGATATTGATGCTATCGGTGTGCATGATGTGATTTATACCGATACTTGGATATCTATGGGTAATGAAGACCCAACAAAAAAGAAAGCAGTGTTGGAGACTTTCGCTTCATATCAAGTGAACCATAATTTAATGGAAAAAGCAGAGGCTAAAATTGTTATGCATTGTCAGCCGGCCCATTTAGAAGAAGAGATAACGACTAAGTTATTTGATAGTGAAATGTCAGTAGTTTTTCAGCAAGCAGAAAACAGAATGTGGGCTCAAAATTCAGTACTAGTGACATTATTTAGCTAACAGTAGTTAACCAAACATTGAACAGATTAATAATCAAATTTAAGAGAATAGAAAGATGACTGAAATAAAGAAAAAAATCAAAAAAGTAGTATTGGCGTATTCAGGTGGTTTAGATACTTCTGCAATTATCCCATGGTTAAAAGAAAACTATGATGGCTGTGAAGTTGTCGCTTTTTGTGCTGATGTTGGCCAAGGTGAAGAAGAGCTTGACGGTATTGTTGAAAAAGCTATCGCCTCTGGTGCCAGTGAATGCTACGTGGTTGATCTGAAGGAAGAGTATGTCAAAGACTACATCTATCCCATAATTAAAACAGGCGCTGTATACGAAGGTCAGTATTTATTAGGTACTTCAATGGCACGTCCAGTGATTGCTAAGGCGCATGTTGAAGTGGCGTTAAAAGTTGGCGCTGATGCACTTTGTCATGGTTGTACAGGTAAAGGTAATGACCAAGTGCGCTTTGAATCATGTTTTGCCGCTTTAGCACCTCAACTTACCGTCATCGCTCCATGGCGTGAATGGGACATGGTTTCTCGTGAAGACTTATTAGATTATTTAGCTGAGCGTGATATTTCTTGTGCCGCATCATTAACTAAAATTTATAGCCGTGATGCTAATGCTTGGCATATTTCTCATGAGGGTGGTGAATTAGAAGACCCTTGGTGTGAGCCGTCAAAAGAAGTATGGACAATGACGGTAGACCCTCTAGATGCTCCTGATTTACCAGAAACGGTTACATTAAGCTTTAAAGAGGGTGAATTAGTATCAGTTGATGGTCAGCCGTTATCACCATATCAATCATTGATGTACCTAAATGATAAAGCGGCAGCACATGGTGTTGGTCGTATCGATATTGTTGAAAACCGTTTAGTTGGCATGAAGTCTCGAGGGTGTTATGAAACACCGGGTGGTACAGTTCTCATGGCGGCTTACAAAGGATTAGAAACCTTAATTCATGATAAAGAATCATTGAAATTTAGAGAGTCTGTTGGCTTGGAGTTTTCACACGTTATCTATGATGGTCGTTGGTTTACGCCATTGGCAAAAGCACAACTTGCTGCCGCGGCCTCTTTAGCAGAAAAAGTTACCGGTGATATTGTCGTGAAACTTTATAAAGGCCAAGCGACGGTTACTCAGCGTCGCTCACCCAATAGCTTGTATTCAGAAGAGTTTGCTACTTTTGGTGCGGATGATGTTTATGATCAAAAACATGCGGAAGGCTTTATCCGTTTATTTAGTTTATCAAGTCGTATTGCCGCGTTGAAAACTTTAGACGAACAGGCTAAAGGGGAATAATTATGGCGTTATGGGGTGGCCGGTTTAAAGAAAAAGCGAGTATTCAATTTAAAAAGTTTAATGACTCGCTACCTGTTGATTATCGCATGGCAGTCCAAGATATTGTTGGTTCAATTGCTTGGGCTGAAGCACTGACGACTGTTGATGTTTTAAGTCAAGATGAATTTAAGCGCTTAAAAAAGGCATTGTTAGAGTTGAAGGTATCAGTCGAAAATGATCCTAATCAAATTCTGAGCTCTGATGCAGAAGATATTCACAGTTGGGTAGAAATCAACCTAATTGAAAAAACAGGTGATTTAGGCAAGAAACTCCATACTGGTCGTAGTCGTAATGACCAAGTTGCCACGGATTTAAAGCTTTGGTGCAAAGAAAAAGGTGGCGATATTTTATATGCCTTGGTCAATTTACAGCAAGCATTATTAAATTTAGCCGAACGTGAAAGTAATACAGTGTTACCAGGTTATACTCATTTACAGCGAGCACAACCTGTGACCTTTGGTCACTGGTGCTTAGCTTATGTTGAAATGTTTAACCGTGATATTGGTCGGTTAAAAGATACCTTGTACCGTGCAGATACATCACCATTAGGATCTGGTGCTTTAGCCGGGACAGCTTATGCTATTGATCGTGATTTATTAGCACAAAATTTAGGTTTTAGAAGCGCGACACTTAATAGTTTAGACGCCGTGTCTGACAGAGACCATGTGATAGAACTACTTTCAAGTGCTAGTATTTCTATGATGCACTTATCACGTTTTGCTGAAGATTTGGTTTTCTATAATTCTGGTGAGGCAGGTTTTGTTGAAATGAGTGATTTGGTCAGTTCAGGATCATCATTGATGCCGCAAAAGAAAAATCCAGATGCTTGTGAGCTTATTAGAGGTAAAGCCGGCCGTGTGATGGGTTCGCTTACTGCGATGATGGTTACTATGAAAGGTTTACCACTTGCTTATAATAAAGATATGCAAGAGGACAAAGAAGGGCTGTTTGATGCACTTGATACTTGGCAAGAATGTATGGAAATGGCGGTATTAATTGCTGATGGTTTGAAGGTCAATCGTGCGCGTACTTTGGCCGCCGCACAACAAGGCTATGCAAATTCTACCGAATTAGCGGACTACCTTGTTAGTAAAAGCATTCCATTTCGCGAGGCCCATCATATAGTCGGTGAAGTTGTTTTGGCTGCTATTGAGGCGGGTCATGCATTAGAAGAATTTTCAGTAGCTCAGTTACAGGACTTTAGTGATAAAATAGAACAAGATGTTTATCAACATTTATCCATTGAGTCTTGTTTAGATAAGCGTGTTGCCCTTGGTGGCACATCAAGAACACAAGTGAAGAAAGCGCTAGCAGACATCCAAGGCAATAACGATACCTTAAATGGCCAAGTGGTTGGTGCGCCAAGTAAAGATCAAATAATTTTCGCATTAAAACAGGTTAAACAGCGTTTAAATGCACAAAAAGCCGCAGCACTTTCAGTACGAAGAGCCCGAATGTCCGATGTTGATAAAATATACCAACAAGTCGATTATTGGTCAGATAAAGGGGAAATTTTACCTCGCAGCCGTGACAATATTATCCATGATATTCAAAATTTTGTTGTTGCTGAAGTCGATGGTGAAGTGGTTGGTTGCGCTTCTTTGTATATATACCAAAAAGGTTTAGCTGAAATACGCTCAATTGTTATCGATAAGTCAATGCATGGTCTAGGTCAGGGGCCAGCTTTGGTTCAATACTTACTTGAGTTTGCTCATCAGATGGAATTACAACAAATTATTGTTCTAACTTACATACCTGAATTCTTTAACAAGCTTGGTTTTACTTTAATTGAAAAAAGCGCCTTAGCGAGTAATATCATAGAAGACAGTGAGCAAAGTCCACATAAAGATCCCGATGACGAAGTCGCAATGGTTTATTTATATCGTTGATCATTCAGGCAATGCTTAGATAATAGGAAAATGAAGAAAAGCTCATGGATAATTATATAAATAACATTAAATGGTTTAGAAATGCAGCGCCATATATTAATGCGCACCGTGGTAAAACTGTAGTGTTAATGTTTGGTGGTGAAGCGGTATCACATCCCAATTTTTCTAATATTATTCATGACATTTCTTTACTGCATAGTTTGGGTGTGAAACTTGTCGTGGTCCATGGCGCACGTCCGCAAATTGAAGAGCGGATGGTACAACGTGGTATCGCTAGAATTATTGAAAATAATATTAGGGTCACTGATGCTGACACCTTAGTTGCCGTTAAAGATGCGACAGGTTCATTAAGGTTGGATATCGAAGCTTTATTAACTACTGGTTTAGCCAACTCTCCAATGCATGGCTCACAAATTAGGGTTGGAACGGGTAACTTTGTTATCGCTAAACCTATGGGTGTCCGCCAAGGTATTGATTATAAATATACAGGAAGTGTCAGAAGAATTGATTCTGATGGTATAAACATGCAACTCGACTACGGTTCGATTGTACTGCTTTCGCCTATAGGCTATTCACCTACAGGTGAAGTTTTCAACTTGGCGTTAGAGGATGTTGCAGCTCAAGCTGCTATCGCTTTAAAAGCTGATAAGTTGATTACCTTAACTGATGCTTCTGGGCTGCTCGATGAAAAAGATGAGTTAATTAGAAGTTGTAGCGTTCGTCGGGTAAAGACCTTATTAGATGAAAAAGACTGCCACGTCCGTCAGTTATTACTTAGGGCTATTATCCAAAGTGGCGAAAATGGTGTTGAACGTTGCCATTGTGTCAGTTATCAAAGTGATACCGCTTTATTACAAGAATTGTTTACTCGTGATGGTGCTGGGACACTAATTGCTAAAGATCATAAAGAGCAATTATCAACGGCTACTATAGATGATGTAGCAGGTATATTGGAATTGCTTGCTCCTCTGGAGGATGAAGGTGTTTTGGTTAAACGTTCTCGTGAACTACTCGAAGTAGAAATCGACCAGTTTACTGTGATTAAAAAAGAAGATGTCATTATTGCTTGTGCAGCACTTTATCCATACCCAGAGGCTAATAAAGGCGAAATCGCTTGTGTCGCCATACATGCTGATTATCGAAAAGGAAATCGTGGCGGGCGTTTAATGGATGCATTAGAGCTTGAGGCCAAACAGCAACAACTATCGTCAATATTTGTTTTAACTACGGTGAGTGCCCATTGGTTTTTAGAAAAGGGTTTTATTGAGCGATCAATGGAAATATTGCCAGAAGGAAAACAAAAAATGTACAATTACCAGCGAAAGTCTAAAATATTTATTAAAGACATTTAATTAATACTTCGTCAAGCTATTGATAATAATTGAGTTATTTCTAAAATAACTCTTCTTCCTCATTATCAACACTACCATCAAGAATATCGCCGCTATTGTCTTCAGTAACATACTCTGTTGGCTCGGTACCGGCAATAAAGTATTCAAATTCACTACTTCTATCTGTTTTGGTGGTGAGCTTACCCGTTGTCTTATCAATTCTTACAGAAACAATATCCACTGGAGGCTCAAAGGTCTCTTCAGCAAATAATGGTAAAGCGGATTCCATAAAAGTAATCCATGCAGGCTGTGCTGATTTTGCTCCAAATTCAGAGCCAGTGATTTGATTGTTAGTCAGATTATTATTGTATGTGGTTTTGCCCAGGTTTCTTTGATGATCATCAAAACCTATCCATGATGTGGTCACCAGTCGACGAGTAAAGCCAGAGAACCAGGCATCTTTCGACTGATTCGTTGTTCCGGTTTTTCCTGCAATATCACGACGTCCCAACTTTCTTGCTCTAAAGCCAGTGCCTTGCCAATAGGGTTTAGTATTCCAATCTGCGCCCCAAATGACACTGTTGAGTGCCTGACCTACTAAGAAAGCATTTTGAGGGCTAATGACTCTAGGAGCCTTATTAACTGAGTTATTTTTTATATTTTCATCGGGTAATAGTAATTGTTGTCTGTTGGTTGACGTATTACCCGTATTAGGAATATTATCTAAAAGCAAAGCCAAACTTGATTCTTGATCTTCAAATTCGATATTTTTATCTTCAAGCTTATCATTAAGAATATCAATACAAGGGTCACAGGCAATTTGTGGTGCAGCTTGGTAAATAATATCTCCAAATGAGTTTTCTATTTTTTCAATAAAATAAGGTTCAACCAGAAAGCCACCATTAGCGAATGTGGCAAAACCGGTGACTAATTCGAGAGGAGTCAATGATGCTGAACCTAATGCCAGAGATTCATTGCGGGGAAGTTCATCAGCAAGAAAACCAAATAATGATAAATGGTTGATCATGTTATTTAAACCAACAAACCTTAATAATCTAACAGCAATGACGTTTTTAGACAAAGCCAATGCTAACCTGACTCTAATTGAACCATCATAAGTTTCAGGAGAGTTTTTAGGACGCCAAACAACTCCCGTCCTTCTATCCCATTGATTTATTGGAGCATCATTAACTAAACTAGCTAACGTTAAACCATTTTTTAATGCTGCAGAGTAGATAAAAGGCTTAATGTTTGAACCAATCTGACGTTTGGCTTGAGTGACTCGATTAAATTGACTTTGTTTAAAGCTAAAGCCACCCACTGCCGCTTTGACGGCACCATTATCTGGAGAAATTGATACTAACGCGGCACTAACTTCTGGTAATTGACTTAAATGATAACTGCCATCTTTTTGTTGAACGACTAAAATCACATCACCGTAACGGAATATTTCGCTAGCTTTTGTTGGAGCAACATCTTGGGTGTCATCGTTAATGAAGGGCCTTGCCCAAGACATGCCATCCCAATTTATAATTGCTTGTTGTTGGTTCTTTAAAGTAATCATTACTGATTTCTCTAATACCTGAGTTACTATCGCAGGTACTAAATCTTTGTAACTATTTGTTTTATCGATAGCCTTTACTATTTCTTCTTCAGTTAACGGTTCATTTTCGTTAATAATATCAGTTGTTAAGGCACTTTTATTATTGAGAGCTTCTTGGTTGTCGAGCAAATCATCTTCAGGTCTTAAAGACTCAATGGGACCACGATAGCCATGACGCTGATCATAATTCAATAAGTTCTCGATCACGGCATTTTGGGCTGCTAATTGGAGGTCTGTAGTTATCGTGGTGAATACCTTATAACCGCTAGTATAAGCTTGTTCTTTGCCAAACCGATCGAGCATTTCCTGATGTACTATTTCAGCTACATATGGTGCATTTAATTCAATTTGAGCGCCATGTCTTTTCCCTGTTATAGGTGCGTTTAATGCTTGTTCATAATCCGCTTTACTGATGTAATCACTGACTAACATTCGTTGTAATACAACCGCCCGTCGGTTTTTTGCACGCTCCTTAGAACGGATAGGGTTAAGTGTTGATGGGGCTTTGGGTAATCCTGCAAGTACAGCGATTTGCGCTAGGGATAACTCATTGAGTTTTTTGCCATAGTAAACTTGGGCGGCAGCGGCAAAGCCGAACGAGCGATGGCCTAATTCAATTTTGTTGATATAAAGCATCAATATTTCATCTTTGGTCAATAGACTTTCAATATGAAATGAAATAAAAATTTCTCTAAGTTTACGTATATAAGTTTGCTCTCGTGTTAGAAAAAAGTTTCGAGCTACCTGCATAGTAATCGTGCTAGCTCCACCCTTATCTTGCCCAGTTAATTGGCCTAAAATTGCTCGGCTCATACCAATAGGGTCGACACCAAAGTGAAGATAAAAGCGATCGTCTTCAGTCGCTAATAGTGCATTAATAAGTTGTTGAGGGACTTCTTCGAAAGTCAGTGGGTAACGCTTTTTTTCGCCAAATTGAGAGATTAGTTTACCATCAGAGCTATAGACCATCATGGGTGTTTGCCATTGAAGGTCTTTTAGTACCTCGACACTCGGCAATTCGCTTCGCATACTAAAATATAGAGCAGTTAGCGCCAGTGATGCTATGAAAAATAATATAAAGCCTATTTTGATTAATCTATTGAAAGAAAACACCGTTAAACTCATTTTATAAGAAAATTCTAATATGGGTGACAGTATATCGCGTAAAACCACATGATAAATTTATTTATGTGTGTTTATGTCTATATTATGCTTAAATAAATATAATTATAATAATTATTAGGACTTTATCTTGAGCCAATTATGGAAGAAAAAAACATCTCTTATGATTGGGATTGATATTGGATCTCATTCCATTAAGGCTGTTTTATTGAGCCAAGGGGGTGAGGGGTATGTCCTTGAAGATTTTGCTATTGAATCGATGCCAAGTGGTGCGTTAGTTGATCGCGAAATTCAGGATATTGAAGCGGTAGGTAATGTTATTGCTAAAATACGTAAAAAAATTAGTTTGTCCATAAAATTGGCTGCAGCAGCTGTATCAGGTCAAACTGTTATAACCAAAATTATTTATATGGATGTTAATCTTTCTGAAGAAGAACTAGCTAGCCAAATAGAAATAGAGGCTGATAATTTAATTCCTTATCCTCTTGATGAAGTTAGTTTAGACTTTGAATCGCTTGATGTTAATAAGTCTGACCCAACTAAAATGGATGTGTTATTAAGTGCCGCTCGCACAGAGTCCATTGAGGCTAGAGTTGCGGCCCTTGAGTTTGGTGGGTTTGAAGCTAAAGTTATTGACGTAGAGTCATATGCACTTAGTCGCTCATATGATTTATGCATACCTATGTTACCTGAAGACGCTAAAGATAAAATGGTAGCCATTGTCGACATTGGTGCAAATATGACACTTTTTTCAGCATCACATGCGGGAAAAAATGTTTATAGCCGAGATCAAATTTTTGGTGGAGAGAAATACACACGTTCAATTGTGTCTTATTATAACAAGTCATTTGAAGAAGCTGAAGCTGCAAAAGTGAATGGTGATTTACCCCCTAACCATCATTTTGAGGTATTGGCACCTTTTCATACCATTCTGGTTCAGCAAGTTCGCCGTGCAATTCAGATGTTTTTAACTTCAAGTGGCTATGAAAAAGTTGACTATTTAGTGATATCAGGTGGCACAGCCCTAGTTGATGGAATACAAGAGTTATTAACAGAAGAGCTTTCCATTTATACCGTAATAGCCAATCCTTTTGGTGGTATGGGAGTTTCAGAAAATTTGGATCAAAGTAGATTACAATTAATAGCACCGCAATTGATGGTTGCTTCAGGTTTAGCGTTAAGGAGTTTCTCTCCATGGCACATATAAATTTACTTCCTTGGCGCGAAGAAGCATTAAAGCTTCAACAAAAAAAGTTTTTTGTTGTGCTTAGTGCTGTTGCTTTATTCTCTTGTTCTATTATTTTTTCTATTAGTTTTTTTTACCAAGTGAAAATTGATGGTCAAATAACAAAAAATGATTTTTTGAAAAATGAAATTCAACTACTTGATATACGCATAGCTGAAATCAAAGAGTTAAAAGCAAAAAAGATCGCATTACAAAAACGTATTGGTGTCATAGAGCAATTACAACGTAGCCGTAATGTTGGTACTCAAGTACTCGATGAAATAGCTAAAATAATTCCTAATGGGGTTTATATTACTGAGTTAGAAAAGAAAGGGAATAGTATTTCCATTCAAGGCAAAAGTGAATCTAATAACCATTTAGCAAATATGATAAGAGCTATTGGATTATCCGATTTATTTACTGATGCGACACCTGAATCTATAACTTCCGATGAAAAAGCAAGGAAACTATTAAGTGACTTTAAAATGCACATTCGCATTAAAGGGTTAGTTGATGATTTAGATATAGCAGCTGAAAAAGCATTTAATGGAGATAAACAATGAATTTTGATTTGTCACAATTTGATGGCTTGGAACTTGATGATATTGGTCAGTGGCCAATAGCGGCTAAATTATTATTGACCCTATTCCTCTGTGTCATGCTTTTATTTATGGGCTATGTGCTTTTAATTAGTGATAAAGTGACTTTATTAGGCAAAGTCTCAGCAGAAGAGCAGGCACTAAAACAGCAATATGATAGTAAATATCACGTTGCTGCTAATTTAGAGTTGTTTAAAGCACAAATGATTGAAACTGAAGGTGTTTTTGTAAACCAATTAAAAAGCTTGCCTAATAGCCATGAGATTCCAGGCCTGCTGGATGATATTACTTTTATTGGTACGACAAGCGGTTTAGACTTTGTAAAGTTAAATTGGCAACCTGAAATTGTGAAAGAAATTTATATTGAATTACCGATAGATATTGAGGTTATTGGCTCCTATCATCAATTTGGTAAATTTGTCAGTGAAGTCGCAGGCTTACCCAGAATTGTAACTTTGCATGACTTTAAGATAAATATTACTCAATTAAGTGCAGATGCACTTAGATTGAAGTTACAAGCAAAGACCTACCGTTATCAAGATGCGGAGTAATGATGAAAAAATTAGTATTCTTTAGTGTTTTTATTTTATCTGGATGTTTTGATGATGTTAGTGAAATAAAAGCCCATATGGCAGCTGTTAAAGCTAATACTAAGGCATATATAGAACCTATGCCCAAAGTACCTAGTTTTAGTTCCTTTGATTACTCATCTAAAGAACTGAGAAGTCCATTTGTAGCTCCTAAACCTGAAGTGATTCAGGAAAAAATACAACAAATTTCTGGTTGTTTAAGTCCAGATCCTCGTCGCCGTAAACAACCCTTAGAAAAGTTTACTTTAGGCGATTTGGTAATGCGTGGTACTTTAGGGGATGGGGACTCACTGTGGGCTTTATTAGAATCATCAGATGCCACATTACATCGAGTATCTGTAGACAATTATGTTGGGCTTTATAATGGGAGAATTATCGAAGTTGGTAATAAAACTGTGAAAATTATTGAATTAATTCCTGATGGAGCAGGTTGTTGGGTAGAGCGAGAAACGGCAATAAATTTGGTTATATCTAATACTGAAGGTTAGGGAATTATGATGCAATTTATAAAAACTACAAATTACAAAATTTTAACTCATTTTTGCAATATTAAAACAACATTAATGAGCGTCTTATTATTTATGTCATCATTTGCTGCAGCAAATGATTTTACAGGTATTGATTATAATACAATTCACAACGATCAAATTCAGCTTGTTTTTTCATTCTCAGAAGATATTAACGATCATCCTCAAGTTAAAACTTCAATGACACCCGCTTACATTGAGATCACTTTTGATGCAGTGAATTATGTTAATGCGCTTAGTGAAACGCTAGTCAATCACGCAGGTGTAAAAAATATTAATATTTCTTCTAGAGCCGATAAAGTTATTGCTATGGTAAATTTAGAGTCTTTAACGATTTTTGATGTCGCGATAAAGGGAAGTCAATTTTTAGTTACTTTAAATTACGGTCAAGCGGAAGAAATTGTTGAAGAATTAAGCTCCATTGGTCAGCAGTATATTAACAACATAGAGTCGATTGATTTTAGACGTGGAGCGGAAAATGAAGGACAACTAATTGTTAACTTAGACAAGAGTATGGTTGCCGTAGACGTCAGTGACAAACTCGGTAAAGTTTATATTGAATTTCATAATACTCAAATAGTTGAAGATTTATTATATAAGTTAGATGTTACTGATTTTGGCACTATTATTACAGGTGTTGAAACTTTCAAGGATGGTCGAAATGCAAGGTTAGTTGTTGATGTTAATAAAAATTTCAATTTTTCACATAAACAAGATAAGAATATATTTACCCTAACGGTCAAAGAAATAGCTGAAAAAGTACCCGGTTACATGGGGGGGACGGGTGATTTTACAGGACGAAAATTAGTTTTAGATTTCCAAGATATTCCTGTGAGAACTGTTTTACAAATTATCGCAGACTTCAACGAGTTTAACCTAATCACAAGCGACACTGTAACCGGTAATCTTACGTTAAGATTAGATGGTGTTCCTTGGGACCAAGCCCTTGATATAATTTTGAAGGTAAAAGGGCTAGATAAGCGTATGGATGGCAACATATTAATGGTTGCTCCTAGTGATGAACTTGCTGCTCGCGAAGCTCAAATCTTACAAGCTCAGCAACAAGTGGAACAACTAGCACCTTTATATTCAGAATATGTACAAATAAATTATGCTAAAGCAACTGACTTGGCCAGTCTGATTAAGAATGATGATACGAGTATATTATCTGCCCGCGGAAGTGTGTCTGTTGATGAGCGAACCAATACTTTATTACTTAGAGACTCGGCAAAAAGTATTGAAAATATTAAACGTATGATAACTATTCTTGATATTGCGGTTAGACAAGTTGTTATTGAAGCCCGTATGGTGACCGTTAAAGATAATATCAATGAGGAATTAGGTATTCGCTGGGGAGTTACTAATACTGACAATGAATACGGAACCTCGGGTTCTATAGCTGGTGCAGCAAGTGCCAATGCAGGGCTTGTACCAGCGATTACTGATCGATTGAATGTAAACCTACCGGTGGTAAATCCAGCAGCAAGTCTTGCCTTTCAAGTGGCACGATTGGCGGATGGTAAGATTTTGGATTTGGAATTAAGCGCGCTTGAAAAAGAAAATAAGGGTGAAATTATTGCAAGTCCTCGGATTACTACAGCAAATCAGAAAGAAGCTTATATTGAACAAGGTGTTGAAATACCTTACCAACAGGCATCTTCAAGTGGGGCAACGGCAGTACAATTTAAAAAAGCGGTATTGAGTTTAACTGTTACACCACATATCACCCCTGATGATAAAATCATTTTAGATTTAGTGGTAACCCAAGATACTGTGTCTTCAGTCAGTAACGGTCTTGCTCCAGCCATTGATACTCAGAGGATTGGTACACAGGTATTGGTTAACAATGGTGAAACAATTGTACTGGGTGGTATTTACCAACAATCAATTATTAGTACAGTATCTAAGGTCCCAATTCTAGGTGATATCCCATATGTGGGGTGGGTGTTTAGAAACACAAACAATTTTAATGAGAAAAAAGAATTATTAATTTTTGTTACACCGCGCATAGTAACTGAGCACTTTTAACCTCAATTTGAAGTAATTAGAGTTTTTTCACACCTGTTACTGCGATCTTACTTGCAATCTAGGTCGAAGAATTGCGATAATTGCGCCCTTGAAATTTTCGAGGGGGGTTCCCTCTTACCTGTTCACGTAAATTATAACGAGTTTAAGTTAGACTAATGGCTGAAAAACGTAACGTATTCCTTGTTGGGCCTA
>Ga0307488_10002158_pt1 | contig 16639 bp, 15 predicted proteins | sample SB02metaG_FD_202248 | JGI IMG/M metagenome (GOLD analysis project Ga0307488, IMG submission 202248) | Sea-ice brine microbial communities from Beaufort Sea near Barrow, Alaska, United States - SB 0.2 | ecosystem: Environmental > Aquatic > Marine > Coastal | place: USA: Alaska | collected... | reverse complement strand
AGTTAAATAATCTAGACATATTTACTACAAAAAAAACGCTAACATTCAATTGTTAGCGTTTTTTTATGCGGTAGTTTTAAAAACTAAATAAATAAATACTGCATATCCTAAAAATAAAAATCCTCCCTTAAACCTACTTAAAAGAAACTTCTTTTTTATAAAAACTAAAGGAATCAATATTGCAGAAAAACCAAGCATCCAAAAAATATCTCTAGACAAGATTTGAGGTTCGTTTAAAGGAATTTGTATTTCTTTTATGATTGCCGTTACCCCTAAAACAGAACCAATATTAAAAATATTAGACCCAATTAAATTTCCCAAAGAAATTGCTTTTTCACCTTTTATTGCCGCAATTACAGAAGCTGCTAATTCTGGCACACTTGTACCAATTGCAATCATAGTAATAGAGATAACCCCTTCACTAACACCCATACTTTTTGCAATGTCTTTTGCACCATCTACTAAAAATTCAGACCCAAAATACAAAGCAGCAGCTCCAATTAACAACCAAACAACTATTTTCCCATACCCCACTAAAGCCAAAGCATCATCTACCTCCGCTGTAACAACCTCTTCTTTTCTTGCACTTCGTATCAATACAAATAGAAAAATAGCCAATCCTACTAAAAGTAAAATACCCTCTATTTGGGTTAAAACAGCATCATTTATTAAAAAGTAATACAATACAATAGAGAAAAACATCATTACAGGCCAATTAAACTTGTAAAAATCTTTCTGCACCGCAATAGGACCTATAATTGCAGTTATACCTAACACAAGGCCAATATTAGCAATATTAGAACCAATCACATTATTTATTGCTATTGCAGGAGAACCGTCTAATGCAGCTTGTAAACTCACTAATAATTCTGGTAAAGAAGTAGCAAATGAAACTACCGTCATACCAATAACCATTTTAGAAATGTTTAATTTAAAAGACAAACCAATAGATGATCTTACTAAAAATTCACCACCAATAACAAGTAGTATTAAGCCTACAACCACATAAAAAATACTCATACCTATTCTTTTTTGCGAAGATACATTTTTATCACTTTGATCTCAAAACAAAGTGAAAAGCTAGCCGTAAAAGATCTATACGATTGCCTTAAAAACTCTTTTATAGTTGCTCTTTTCACTTTCTACTTCATAGAACATACGCGAGCATTGCACAACTTATAATGCAAAATTGATTATTTTTTATTAAATTTGATATAGAAAGAACTACGAATGAAAAAACAATTTTTTAAATTTCTAGCAAAAGCAAATAAAGTAATATTACCTTCTTTTACAAAAAAAGGATTGGACATTACTAAAGCCTCTAAAAGCCAACTTGCTATTATTGGTTGGAGATCTTTTGTTACACAAAACTCTTTAAACTAAAACCCACACACCATGCAAACACAACATACAACAATATTTTCGGGATCTTCTATCATTGTCAAAGGACTACAAAACAGATTAGAAGACATTCAAATAAACGCCATCACCAGAGATAGATTCGAGTCTGCTAGACTTGCTGGCTTTGGTGCAGATAGAAATGCCGTTGAATTACTTATCTTAGAATCTGAGGTAGAAAAAGCGCAACCTATTGTAGATGCTTACAAAGAAGAAATTAATTCATAAAAAAGTGTGTAAGATTTCTTAATTTAAAAAAATGCTATTATATTTGCACCCGCTTAAAGGCCCTGTGGCGCAACTGGATAGCGCATCTGACTACGAATCAGAAGGTTACAGGTTCGAATCTTGTCAGGGTCACAATTTATAAACGCAACTATCTATGTATTAGGTAGTTGTTTTTTTTTGCTCCAAAAAGCGCATACTTTATAATATATTGAATACCTATATTTCAGAAGCTATTAAAAACTAATGTTCTTGAAATACGCAACAACCAGTATCTCAACACTTTTTGTTCGGAAGACTAAAATCCTAAACAATTATAATTATTTAGAGATGCCTAAGTCTACCTTAATAAACGGATCAATAGAACACGTATGCGTCTTGAAATAATAAAAATATTGATAGCAGAATAAAGCGGATTCCCCTGATAACTTTATTCCATTAATTGCTAATTTATTATGTGATAACAGCTGTATAGAAATTGATTCAACGCAATTTAAAACTGATTTTAAAAAACGACGCCAACACCATATAAGATGAATAGCTTGTCCTAGCCTATTTACAAAAGTACGAACAGGTTTTCTTGGTTAAGTTTTATTCACTAAATTAGGTCTCTAATCCATTTAAATTACCACAAAACAACAACATAATACCCCATAAAGTGAACTATTTAATAGAAACAGAAAGGTTATTGTTCAGAAAAATTACACGAGATGACAAAGAGGTCTTATTTAAATTGCACTCTAGTTTAGCAGTGCAAAAATATACCGGAGAACCAGTGGTTGAGTCGATAAAAGAAATAGAAACAGCAATACGCGAAAGAATTAACAATTACAAGAAGTATGGTTATGGAAGGTGGGCCATTATTTTAAAAAATGGAATGCAATTTGTAGGATGGGCAGGTCTGGCGTATCTGCCAGAATTTGATGAAATTGATCTTGGATATAGATTCTTACCAGAATATTGGGGATCTGGAATAGCCACTGAGGCATCACATGCAATTTTAACCTATGGATTTGATACACTCAAATTAAAAAAGATAATTGCAATTGCAATGAAAGAGCATACAGCTTCTATTAGAGTGATGCAAAAAGTTGGGATGAAATTCGATAAACTTGCCCCCTATGAACCTGGGAGTCAAGATGCCGTCTGGTATTGGTGTGACCAAAAGAGTATAAACAAAAATAAAGCGCTTTAAAAAAGGCTGTATTTAAACCCTTTTTCTTACCTCTAAAAGCACCCTAAAGTAAACCGTTCTCATCGATACGTTACCCGCTACTTTTTTTTAATGAAAGCAAAAAATCAACGTTGAAAAATGTTCTGTATTTTAGAACCCTCCTTGCATCAAAAAAGACCTTAAACTTTCGCTTAAGATCTTTTTATCTAACTAAACCAAATATAAAAACAAATAAACTCACTAATAATTTACGCACTATATATCTATCTTTTTTACTTCAAAGCTTATTTCCACTAAAAAAAAACACCATTGTAACACTATGTAATCTTAGGCTAGATAATGACCACAATATCTGTGCAAAAGCTTTATCTAAAAATTAAAACTAATTATAAATGTGTTTCTATCTTTAAATTGAATACTTGTTATTTACTTAGCTTGTAGCAATCTAAATAAAAAAAAAGAAAAATTTCGTATGTAATAGTTGGATTGCAGTTTCATGAAGACAAAACCTAGCTTCTTAACGATATGCAGAAACATCGTTACACCAGTTTTAGCAGTAATGCTAATAAAAAACCAGATATCTACTTAAATACCTTGGGTAAATAACTCATTATTAGTACTAAAGCTTATTGCTGTTATTTTTAAACTTTTTTTAGCTTTATAGAATCTCTGTATAGCTCATAAAAAACTTGCATAAAGCTATCTAAAAACCAAGTAGCTTTGGTAATCGCATTCTTTCTTAGAAATAGATCAAAGGAATGCTAAAATTACAGCACTTATTTTTTAAAAGTCATGTATCTTATTTTTTAGTGCTAGAAATAGCCGTAGATAGTGAGTAAATATGTTTTTAAATAAAAAAACTTGAGAATTCTCTCAAGTTTAACCCATATATTTTCTTAATGCAATTCGGTGCTCTGGAATACTTTTATCGTAGTCTAATACAACCAACTCTAGTATTTCTGGTGGTATAAAACCAATATCTTTTTTTTGAAGAAATTTTGACACAAATAAATTATACTTCAAATTGTTCTTTTCGAAAATTAAAAAATGAGTTTCATTTAGCACTGTAAAACAAATTTCATTTCCTGAAAATGCACCAGATTCATCTTTAAAAAAGTCTGAAAACTCAAAATACTTAAATACATTTTCCATAAACTATACCAATTCTGCAGATAAACCTAATTGTAATAATTTAGAACATCTTGGCTCTAAATCTTTGTACTCGCCAGATTTTACCGTACATTTTCCTTTATAATGCACTAAAGTTGCACATTGTTCTGCTTGCTCTGGTGTATGTTCACAAACACTTACTAAAGAATCTATTACATGATCAAATGTATTTACATCATCATTATGTAAAACAATTTCATGCTGAAAAACTTCTTTTTCTAAAACATCTACTTCTTCTAGAATTTTTTCTTTTGTACTCATACTATAAAAAATTAATTATTGTATTTTAAAGCCACCCAATTATTTCGTTGGATCGTGGTTTCTAAAGTTAACCCAAACTTAGAAACTTCTGCATCTATGACTGGAATATCTTCTTCATAAAAACCGCTTAAAAGTAAAACACCTTTTTCGTTTAAGCAATTTGTATACACTTTCATATCCATTAATAATATGTTTCTATTGATATTGGCAATAATAACGTCATACTTTTTATCTTCTAAAAGTGAAGCGTCTCCTTCATAAACGGAAATATTTTTACAATTATTGCGTGCCACATTCTCTAATGAATTCTCATAACACCAATTATCAATATCTATAGCATCTAAAGGTGTTGCACCTTTCATTTCAGCAAAAATTGCTAAAATTCCAGTTCCACAACCCATATCTAAGACTTTTTTGTTTTCTAAATCTAATTTTAATAAATGCTGCACCATCATGTGCGTTGTTTCATGATGCCCCGTACCAAAGCTCATTTTTGGTTCTATAACAATGTCATATTTTAATTTCGCATGCTCGTGAAATGGAGCACGAATACTCACTAAATCATCTACCTGAATTGGTTCGAAGTTCTTTTCCCATTCTGCATTCCAGTTTGTTTGAGCAACTTCATTATACTCGTATTCAATAGAAAACTCGTCAGAGTTTAAAACAAAAATACCCTCTAAAATATTAGTTCTCCATTCCGTTTTTTGAATATATGCAGTTACTCCCGCTTCACTTTCTACAAAACTTTCAAAGCCAGCATTTCCCAATTCTGCTATTAGAATTTCTGTGGTTGGCTCTTTTGGTGATACTGTAAAGTTGTATTCTATATAAATATTGTCCATAATTATTAAATCAAAAAAAATGCATCAAAGTTTTTAAACCTTAATGCAAATTTATTGTAAATATCTTTAAACGCGATGCTTAAATAGCATTAATAATTCCTGTAAAATCAGCTACATTTAAAGCTGCTCCTCCAATTAATCCACCATCTACGTCTGGTTTAGAGAAAATTTCTTCTGCATTTGAAGGTTTTACACTTCCACCGTATAAAATAGAAACTGCATCTGCCACTTCTTTAGCGTATTCTTTTTCAATAATACTTCTAATAAAAGCATGCATTTCTTGCGCTTGTTCTGCACTCGCCGTTTCACCTGTGCCAATTGCCCAAACAGGTTCATACGCTAGAATAATGTGTTTCCAGTCTTTTGCTGCGATGTGGAACAATCCCTGTTTTAATTGACTTTCTACAACAGTAAAATGATTGCCCGTCTTTCTGTCTTCTAACAATTCCCCAAAACAGAAAATAGTTTCCATTCCTTTTTCTAAAACGGTATTCACTTTCTCTGCCAAAGCTGCATCCGTTTCATTAAAGAAAGTTCTTCTTTCTGAATGTCCTAAAATAACGGTTTCAACCCCAATTCCTTTTAACATTTCTGCAGAAACTTCTCCAGTGAAAGCTCCATTTGCCGCTTGATGCATATTTTGTGCAACTACTTCTATCTTCGATTTTTTTGCTGCTTTTACAGCCGATGATAAATTCACAAAGGTGGGTGCTACAATAACACGCGTACGCTCTAATGGATTATTTTTAATTGCTTTTTTTAATTCTTTTATTAGCTTTTTACTTTGCTCTTTATCGTAATTCAACTTCCAGTTACCTGCAACAATCTTTGTTCTCATAAGTATAATTTTATAGGCTCCGCAAAGCTATTTTTACAAATTAAAATTCTGAGGTAAAATTAAGAAATGGAATGGTCATTTATCCTTAGAAATGAAAATAGTTACTAAAACGATTTATACACTTTTTTTTAGTGCTTTTATAATTCCAGAATCTGAGGCGCTTGTTGCCTTAAACAATGAAATTTTTCCATGCTCGTCAACCACCATATATCTAGGAATCCAGTTTAAACTAATGAAATCTATAAATTCGCCGGATTTCATACCTTTAGGAAAGTTGTAATGCTCCCCTTGTATTTGGAATCTCTGAACCCCGTTCTTCCATGCATTTTTGCTTTTATCAACAGATAAGAATAAAAAAATCACTTTTGGATATTCTTTTTGAAGATTCTGAACACTTGGTAATCCCTTTATACAGTCACCACACCAAGAAGCCCAAACGTCAATAAGAACCTTCTTTCCTTTGTATTGATGTAACACCTCTTTTATCGAAAACGGTGTATTATTTACATCGTAAACAGTATCATTTAAAGCCAATTCAGAAAATTGAGTAGGCTTCTCAAAATTACAACCTGCACATAAAATTATAAAAAGAAAGTATATTTTCTTCATAGTAAAAATAGCATATTTAGAAATTTGTCTTCTTTAATTCGTTAAACTTACAAAAGAATATCTAAATTAAGTATTTTTGTTCCAGTTTAAAACAATTATGACAACACAAGAATTAGTAGCTCAAATAAAAAAGAAAGAATCCTTTTTATGTATCGGGTTAGATGTGGATTTAGATAAGATTCCTGCGCATTTACTGCAAGAAGAAGATCCTATTTTCGAGTTTAATAAAGCAATCATAGACGCAACGCATCAATTGTGTGTTGCATTCAAACCAAACACTGCTTTTTACGAGGCGTATGGTATAAAAGGATGGAAATCTTTAGAAAAAACAATTCAGTACCTAAATAAAAACTATCCTGAAATTTTTACAATTGCAGATGCTAAACGTGGTGATATCGGAAATACCTCGACCATGTACGCAAAAGCTTTTTTTGAAGATTTAGCTTTTGATTCTGTAACAGTTGCCCCTTATATGGGAAAAGATTCTGTAGAACCTTTTTTAGCTTTTAAAAACAAACATACCATAATGTTGGCCTTAACGTCTAATACGGGTGCTTTTGATTTTCAAACAAAAAAAATCGATGAAAAAGAACTGTATAAACAGGTTTTAGAAACTTCAAAAAATTGGAAAAACTCAGAAAACTTAATGTATGTTGTGGGCGCCACTAAAGCAGAATATTTTAGAGAGATTCGAAAAATAGTTCCAAATTCTTTTTTATTAGTTCCTGGTATTGGTGCTCAAGGTGGAAGTTTGCAAGATGTTTGTAAATATGGATTGTCGAAAAATATTGGGCTCTTAATAAACTCTTCAAGAGGCATTATTTATGCTTCTAAAAATGAAGATTTTGCAATAAAAGCCTCTGAAAAAGCGCAAGAATTGCAACTTGAAATGAAAAAATTTATTTAACGATTGATAAAAGGCCTGAAAATAATATCATTAGTACCTAGTTTAACCGAGTTATTGGTAGATTTAGGTCTGGAAGACAATATTGTAGGTGTTACTAAATTTTGCATACACCCTAAAAACGTAAGAAAAGACAAAGTGATTGTTGGTGGAACAAAAAACATCCACTTAGAAAAAATAAAAGTACTTCAGCCAGATTTTATTCTTTGTAACAAAGAAGAAAATACCAAAAAAATTGTTGAAGATTGCAGTACTATTGCAACAACACACGTATCTGATATTAGTACTATAGAAGAAATTATTGCTTTGATTACTTATTATGGAACTCTTTTTTCTTGTGAAGAAAAAGCTGCACTTATGAACAGCGCGTTGCATGCTAAATTTCAAGATTTTAAAACCTTTATCGCAGATAAAGCAACTTTAAAAGTAGTATATTTTATTTGGAAAAATCCTTGGATGGTTGCTGCAAACAATACCTTTATAAATCATTTACTAGCGATTTGCAAATTTGATAACTGTTATAAAGATAGCAGTAGATATCCAGAAATATTCTTAGAAGATTTAAAAACAAAAGAGATTGACGTTATTTTTTTATCGTCAGAACCATTTCCGTTTAAAGAAAAAAATAGTTTAGATTTTAAAAACCATGCAGAAAGCACCAACATAGTTTTGGTTGATGGAGAATATTTCTCTTGGTACGGAAGCCGACTTTTAAAAGCTTTTGATTATTTTAAAGAGCTAAGAAAAAGAGTGTAACTCTCTATCTAAATAGCTAATTCTGTTGATTTTATCTAAAATCTTCATCGCTTCAAATGCCGCTAAATCGCTTTTGTTTTCATCAATAAAACGATAGTCGCTGGATCTTTCCAAAAGCTTTAAATAGCTTTCTTGTAAATGCTTTTTGTACGTATTTAAGGGTTTTACTGGGGACATAGTACACTAATTATAGGTACAATATAAACAATTATTTAATAATTAAATCTTATAATTTCATTATTTATTATCCTGAAGTGCAAAAAACCGCTTCAACAATAAAAAATTACTTAAAACTGTTTTTTTTGTGAATTCCATTTTATTTAATAAAAACTTTATTAAAACCTCTTTTAAAGCTTCTTTTTTTATAAAATATGTTAAATAAATACACATGTGCTAATTACATAAACGTATTCTAAAAAAAAACTGGAGATAACTTGTGATTTTATAAGCAACATAATTTTTACGAATGCATCCCGATAAAACCATATTTAGAGATCAATCTAAAAATCTACTTTTTAATGCTGTTCTCTTAGCATTCTTTTAAACCTTTGCCCTTTTGAATTTGAGACAACACCAACTCAATTAGTGAGTTCTAAACTACATTCTGTAATTATGCCACACCCTAAAAATTAAATTGCCATCACTAAAATTATCTTTATTTTTTTCGTGAATTTATAACGCTTTGTAAAACAATTTTATAAGAAGTACTCTTTAATTAAAAGTATCTGTTTTTTTATCGTAGCCGTAAGGGCAATGTTTACAACCATTTTTACAACAATATCCTCTTTTTAAATGGTATTGTCCTGTAAAAACTCTGTAGCCTTGTTCGTTTTCATAATAATCTCCTTCCTCTAGGGATATTTTTTTATTGTACATCTCACAAAAATAACATATTCGAGCATAAAAAAAGCGTTCATTAGAACGCTTTTTTTATTTATTTATTTATTTTTTCCGGGAGGAAATTTAGAAACAATTTCTTTTACAAATTCTTTAATTCTAGCTTCCTTCTTTTCTCTATTTTGAATTTTCAAAGCACCTGTTCCAATTCCTTGCCAAACCAATTCTTTCTTCTGTTTATCTATAAAGTCTATAAAAAGTGTTCCTTCTGTATATTGAGAAACATTTACGTTTCTATTCATTCCGTTCCCCATCCAAGGATTCCAGCCCCAACCAAAACCATATCCGAAATTGTTGTTTTGATTGACAGATACTTTTTCTCTTGATTTTGTAAAAATACTTACGAGCATATCTGGATTCTCTGATTTCATCATTCCTAAAACAAGAAGTTCAGACTCAATCGCTTTTAAAATTCTTTTTTTATCTAAGTCAGAAATTTTAGCTTTGTCTATCCCTGTTTTATAAAAAGCGAATGTTTTATATTGCTTGAAATTTACTTTTGTATCATAATCAGTTGCAACCTTAACAGAGCTGCATGAATACAACACAAGAACAAACACTAACAACATCGATTTTATATAATTCATAATGACCGTTTTAATTTTTAAGTACAGACAAAATATACCAATAATTATGCCAACAATAATAAAATTCCATCAAAAAAAAGAAGCTTTTAATTTTAATTTATAAAACGTTAAAGATTTCTATATTTTTTTAGGATTTTCGTAAATTGCACATCTAAAAATAAACATTTATTACGAATGGAACAAATAGCACCCTATAAACCTAAATATAAAGTAAGAATTGTAACTGCCGCTGCGCTATTTGATGGTCATGATGCTGCGATAAATATTATGCGCAGAATCATACAATCTACAGGAGTAGAAGTCATCCACTTAGGTCATGACAGAAGTGTAGAAGAAGTAGTAAATTGCGCCATTCAAGAAGACGTGAATGCCATTGCAATTACTTCTTACCAAGGAGGCCACAATGAATACTTTAAGTACATGTATGATTTGTTACAAGAAAGAGGTGCAAGCCATATTAAAATTTTTGGTGGTGGTGGTGGTGTAATTCTTCCTGAAGAAGTGAAAGATCTGATGGACTATGGTGTTACCCGAATTTATGCTCCAGATGACGGTAGAGCATTAGGTTTACAAGGCATGATTAATGATTTGGTAAAACAATCTGATTTTGCACTGGGTGATCAATTAGATATTGATATTAATGATTTATCGAAGAAAGATGCTGGAAAAATTGCAAGAGTTATTTCCTCTGCAGAAAATTTTCCTGAAGTTGCAAAAGAAACTTTAGCAAAAATTCATCAAAAAAATAAAAAGTCTAAAACACCTGTTTTAGGAATTACGGGAACCGGTGGTTCTGGAAAATCTTCTTTAGTTGACGAATTAGTTCGGAGGTTTCTAGTTGATTTCCCAAATAAAACAATTGGTTTAATTTCTGTTGATCCTTCAAAAAGAAAAACTGGTGGTGCTCTTTTAGGAGATAGAATTAGAATGAATGCTATTAATAATTCTCGTGTTTATATGCGCTCTTTGGCAACGCGGCAATCTAATTTAGCATTGTCTAAATATGTAAACGAAGCAGTACACGTTTTAAAAGCTGCTGAATTTGATTTAATTATTTTAGAAACTTCTGGAATTGGGCAATCGGATACCGAAATCATAGAACATTCCGATACTTCTCTGTATGTAATGACCCCAGAATTTGGTGCTGCAACTCAATTAGAAAAAATTGACATGCTAGATTTTGCTGATTTAGTTGCCTTGAATAAATTTGATAAAAGAGGTGCTTTAGATGCCGTTAGAGATGTGAAAAAACAATACATGCGCAACAATAATTTGTGGCATATTCATATGGATGACATGCCTGTATATGGCACGATTGCTTCACAATTTAATGATCCAGGAATGAATACTTTATACAAAAGTATTATGGATAAACTAGTAGAACAGTCTGGTGCAGATTTAAAATCTACCCTAGAAATCACCAAAGAAATGTCTGAAAAGATATTTGTAATTCCACCTGCAAGAGTTCGTTACTTATCGGAAATTGCAGAAAGCAATAGAGCGTATGATAAAAAAGCGGATGACCAAGTACTCGTTGCTCAAAAATTATACGGAATTTATCAGACAATTTTATCGCTGACGGAAACTGACAGTAATGCGTCTATGCGCAAATTAAATGTAAGCAAAGTAGCAATAAAACAAGCACATCTTATAAAATCAGGATTAAATGAGGACGTAATTTTAGCACTTGAAATTTCTGAGGAGGATAAAGGATTTTTAAAATTACTCCTCGTACAATTTGAAAAAGTAAAATTAAATTTAGATCCTCACAATTGGGAAATACTTTTAAATTGGGACGAAAAAGTTCAAAAATATAAAAACCCAATTTACACCTTTAAAGTACGTGATAAAGAAATTAATATAGCAACCCATTCTGAATCGCTTTCACACTCCAAAATCCCTAAAATAGCCCTACCTAAATATAAGGCTTGGGGAGATTTATTAAAATGGAATTTACAGGAAAACGTTCCTGGAGAGTTTCCATATACAGCAGGTTTATACCCGTTTAAGAGAACTGGTGAAGATCCAACAAGAATGTTTGCTGGTGAAGGAGGCCCCGAAAGAACAAACAGACGTTTTCATTATGTAAGTTTAGGAATGGATGCCAAAAGACTTTCAACAGCCTTTGACTCTGTTACTTTATATGGAAATGATCCTGGACGCCGACCAGATGTATATGGGAAAATTGGAAATGCAGGAGTTTCTATTTGCTGTTTAGATGATGCCAAGAAATTGTATTCTGGGTTTGATTTAAGTCACCATATGACTTCTGTTTCTATGACAATTAATGGTCCAGCTCCAATGTTGTTAGGTTTTTTCATGAATGCTGCCATTGATCAGAATTGTGAGAAGTACATTATCGAAAACAAGTTAGAAAAACAAGTTGAAGCAACATTCAAAAAAAATTACGAATCAAAAGGCTTAGAAAGACCTACCTATCAAGGAAATCTACCTGAAGGCAATAATGGTTTAGGTTTAATGTTGTTAGGTTTGACTGGAGACTTGATTTTACCATCAGAAATATATCAACAAATAAAGAAAGACACTTTAGCACAAGTTAGAGGAACCGTGCAGGCAGACATTTTAAAAGAAGATCAAGCACAGAATACGTGTATTTTTTCTACAGAATTTGCATTAAGATTAATGGGTGATGTGCAAGAATACTTCATCGAAAAACAAGTAAGAAACTTTTATTCTGTTTCTATCTCTGGATATCATATTGCGGAGGCCGGCGCAAATCCAATTACGCAATTGGCCTTAACATTGTCTAATGGATTTACCTATGTAGAGTATTATTTAAGTCGTGGAATGGATATTAATAAATTCGGACCCAACTTGTCTTTTTTCTTTTCAAACGGAATTGATGCAGAATACTCGGTAATTGGTCGCGTTGCTCGTAAAATCTGGGCAAAAGCCATGAAAATTAAATACGGTGCAAACCCAAGGGCACAGATGTTGAAATACCACATTCAAACTTCTGGTCGTTCTTTACATGCACAAGAGATCGACTTTAACGACATCAGAACTACATTGCAAGCATTATATGCTATTAATGACAACTGTAATTCTTTACATACAAATGCCTATGATGAAGCCATTACAACACCTACAGAAGAGTCTGTAAGAAGAGCGATGGCAATTCAGTTGATTATAAATAAAGAACTAGGGTTAACGAAGAATGAAAATCCAATTCAAGGTGCATTTATTATTGAAGAGTTAACAGATTTAGTAGAAGATGCTGTTTTGTTAGAGTTTGACAGAATTACAGAGCGCGGTGGTGTTTTAGGCGCAATGGAAACCATGTATCAACGCTCTAAAATACAAGAGGAAAGTATGTATTATGAAACATTGAAACACAACGGAGAGTTTCCAATTATTGGTGTTAATACTTTTTTAAGTTCTAAAGGATCACCAACGGTGCAGCCTGAAGAAATTATTCGTGCAACAGAGGAAGAGAAACAGTTCCAGATTCAAACCAAAGAATTATTAAATACCGCAAACCTTAAAAATGTTGAAAAACAAGTGGCAATTTTACAAGAGGCAGCAGTTCAAAATGAAAACTTGTTTGACAAACTAATGGAGGCAACCAAAGTCTGTTCTTTAGGACAAATTACAGAAGCGTTGTTTAAAGTTGGAGGACAATATAGAAGAAATATGTAGGTAAAAACCAACATTTAATCTCATAGAAAAGACATATTTTGTCTATCCTTTTTAAAGGTAAACCAAATTCTCAGTCTCTACATATAAGGTTATAAATTAAATCTTTTGAATTTATTTCAAAGTTTACATTACTTAAAAAAACCGCTCAAATTGAGCGGTTTTTTTTATTTTTTAGTTGAAGTATCACAAATACTAAATAACAGTACTAATATCGATTTGGAATGCGAGTTCTCCAGAGTGAAAGGTTCGTAGATTCTTTTAAATTCATTAAAAGCTTATGTGCTTATTATGACAGTTTTATACAGAAAAAGGGCAATTAAAGCTATTCATTGGCTAAATACAAGAAAAAAGGATTGTTGTTTATGTTTTTAACGTGTTCTTTGAACATTTTTTTATAGTTTAGCGTTTTAAAATTAAAAAAACTATTTTTCAATGAAAAATAACTTAGCGAGCATGATGTGCTTAGATTTATTTATAGCCTCTCAAGAAGAGAAAGAATATGAAGCTATCAAAGAACTAATCACACCTTTAAAATCCATTCAAGCACCAATAATTGGTTTTGACTTTTATATTGACTATTTCGCCACTGAAATGGATAAATTGAATAGAGAAAAGGATATCAGCATCATAAAAGATTTTGCTAATAAATTTCAATGGAGCAATAATCTTGATGAAATTTTTAAGGATGAAACTTTTGAAACGATTGTACTTACTAATAAAAAACAAGAAATTCTCTGGGTAAACGAAGGTTTTAAAAAAATGACAGGATTTAGTAAAAGTTTTGCGCTAAAAAAAACACCTGCTTTTTTACAAGGTGCTAATACTTGTAAAGAAACAAGTGAAAGAATTAGAGAGAATATTCGTATCAACAGACCCTTTAAAGAAATTGTTTTAAATTACAAACAAGACAAAACTCCCTACAAATGTGAGATTAAAGTTTTCCCATTGTTTTACAAAGACACTACCCATTATATTGCTCTAGAAAAAGCAATATAAGCCCCCTCTTTCCCGCAACTTTTAGATAAAATTTTACAGTTTTAAAACAGACTACACGCACTTCAGTATATTTTTTTTTAGAATAAAATAGCTGAATAAAGAAGATATAAATCAAAAAGTAGTTGATGTATATCCATAAAATAAATAGCATCGTCTTTGTGCAAAGACGAATAATGCAAGACTAAATTCAGAAATTATTTCGTGAATCGCTTTACAGCGAAAAAAATAGCGCGTATCCTCTTATAATTGGCTACGTGATAAGTATAAGAGGATGCGCGATGTAATTAGATGAAAATTACTATTATTTAGGAACGCTTATTTCTGCTCCCAAAAACAATGCATTTAAAAACAATTTATTGGTACCATACCAAGCTCCTCTAAAGTTAGGATTGTCTGCAAATAAGACCACTCTACCTTTTCCTAGTGCACTTACTATTATAGATGCTGCAGGTTTGATGAATTTTTCTAAATTATCTTTTGAGATGAACCCGTCAATATGAGGATTCTCTGTATATTTTGCTACCGTAGCATATGGATTTTTACTTGGCGCTAAAAACACCAAATTATTTTTATAAACAGGTAATTTTGAAGAACGGTATCCAAATCCTAATGGATGTGTTATATCTAATTCTACCTCAAAAATAGCACCTCCGATACGTTCTCTACCTATATGTTCTGAAGCTTCTACATACGGTAAACGCTTTGTTAGCGCAGCCACTTTTGTACCTGTATCTTCTTTCTTGTTTTTATTCTCCTTCTCAGTTGCTGTTTCTTTTTTAATCAAACTTTCTTTGACCATTTTTTTCGCTATCATCCATTTAGAGCCTCCAGCAATTGTAATTAACGTATTCCCTTTTGCCGTCCAGTTTTTTAGCTTTTGCCTTTTTAAAGAATCTAATTGACCATAGTTTCCTGAGACCATGACGAGTGTGTTGTATGCATCTAAGTCCGCACTGCCATAGTTATTCATTCTTATTTTAGTAATCGGCATGTGTATGCGGGTATCTAATAAATGCCAAACTTCGCCCGCTTCATATGAGCTTATTCCTTCACCGATTAGCATGGCTACTTTCGTTTTCTTTAAAACTCTAAAATTATTACTTCCTAAATCAATACCTTTCATACTGTAGCCACTATTCGTTCCAAAAACAGGTACATTAAATTTTTCTTGCGCTTCTAAAACAATTTGATACACTTCTGAACTTGTTTTTTTCTGCTTGCTTATAGGAATTAATAAACTGCCGTAATTAAAATTAATTTTCCCATTAGAAGTACCAATTGTAAAAGGCTTGAAAGCTGCGGCAACTTTTAATCCTTTGGACTGCATATAATACAACGCTGCAGGCGTATTATAATCATCCCAATTTACGATATATGCGTAGGATGCTTTTGTAATTTTATTATTTTGAACAATTCCTTTTGTGGTCGTAACTTCTGTTCCTAGCTTGACAGATTTTACACCTTTATATTTCATATTATAAAAGTTAGCAAGACTCCAAGCAGAAGCGTCATAAAATACGCTGTCACTATATTTATTGTAGGTTTCAAACATTGTTTGCACCATTCTATGTTGTGGTTGTTTTAAAGGAACCGTGTATGTATCTCCTTTTTTATACACTTTAATTTTATGCGTTAATAATTGTGCTATAAAAGCTTTCTTTCGATTCTGATCGTATTTCTCCTGAAACTCATAACCAGAAAAGCCTGATGTTGCCTTTTTTGTAAGTGAAGATTTAAAGAATTTTTGCTGGTATTTTCTCAAATACCCTTTATTTTCAACCGCTGCTTTAATCGTTGCAAAAGTAGAAGTGAATTGATTTCTAATTGTAAAAGGAAACGTAATTTTTCCATAATCTGTGTCTTGTACATGTCCACGAGAACTTGCTTGTTCAAAAAGTAATGCCAATCCTCCTTGCAAATCAGGATAGGAAGATCCATATCCAGGATACGTTCCATCAAAGGATTCTTTTGTATAATATAAAGAACCAATTTTGTCTAGTGCATTTGCAAAATAAGGGGCAAATAAAGTATTCAAATCCTCATAATTTTCTTTTGGCATAATAGGATCTAAAGAACCTATTGGTTTCATCGGCTCAAAAAAGTGATGACTGTTCGTGCCCATTTCATGAAAATCTGTGACAACATTTGGATACCAAGCATGCATCCATTTTAATTTTCCTTGACTTTCTGGATGCACTGCCAACAACCAATCTCTATTCAAATCAAACCAATAATGATTTGTTCTTCCTCTTGGCCAAGCTTCCGTGTGTTCTGCATCGATAGTATCGGATACTAATGTTTTTGACTGGTATTGATTTA
>Ga0307488_10002156_pt1 | contig 16646 bp, 32 predicted proteins | sample SB02metaG_FD_202248 | JGI IMG/M metagenome (GOLD analysis project Ga0307488, IMG submission 202248) | Sea-ice brine microbial communities from Beaufort Sea near Barrow, Alaska, United States - SB 0.2 | ecosystem: Environmental > Aquatic > Marine > Coastal | place: USA: Alaska | collected... | reverse complement strand
TTTAGTTCTTGTAATTCACAAACAATTAACAAACCATATATCTCTGCTATTTCATCTGCTGAATCTATTGAATCAGCTTTTATAATTGGACCTATCATTCTATCTTCGTTACCTTCAAACTCAGTCAGATATATCTTCATAACTTCCGTCTTCAGTTTCTTTTAGGTCAATTGTTTCTTTTTGAGGTAGTATAAAAATACCACCTTGAACATTATGGTTGATATCCATACGTTCTCGTTTTGCAATCCCTACTCTATCGAGTATGGTTTGTGCTGCCTGTAGCTTTATATTAGCTTGTGGGACAACATCAGCATCTTTCATTACTTCTATTAGTTTAAAAGCTGCTGAAGGGGCTTCCCTTGCAAGTACGTCTGAGGCTAAGTCTACTATTTCTTGTTTAAGTGATTGTATAACTTGATAGTGATTTCCTGAGTATCCTGCAAGTTCGGCTGAAAGCTTAAGATTTCCTTTTGTTTCAATAACATTCTGAAGGAAGTCTTCTTGTTTGTCTGTTAATTTACGCTTAGTTGGTAAGTTATTCATATGTTAACTATTATAGCTACCGTAGAGAATTTGTCAAGTTTTAAATAAGACTTGACAGAATTGAATTACACCTATATAATGACTGTATAGGTCGCCTGGGTCAAATAGTATATAGTCCACCCTACAGAACCCGACCAAACCTCCCCACTTTATAGCCCCCGACCAAGCCTGTTTAGACTTTTAGTCTGATAAACTATTAGCTCTCTATAAAGAAGCAATAAAGCCTGTAAAGTTAACACTCCAAAGTTCTGTAAAATGTTTGACATTGTGCATATATATACCGGGGGTGGGGTGGTACTCTGCCTCCCCTCTTCAGACTCTATAAACTCGAAAGACTTTAGAGATTTTTCTAGTAAAAACATTTAGTTTTAACAAGTCTTTTAAGTCTTTAAGGTTTACAAGGTCAGAGAAGACTAAAAAGAACGTAGTATTTACTATTAGAAACTCTAAAGAACTCAAGAGAACTCTTTAGAACTAACCACGTGATAAGTTTTTAAGACCTTAGAACATGCCCAAAATTAGTTTATAAAACTTCATATATAAAATTTAATGGTAACTTGTCAGACTTTATAGTCTCAGAGGACATTCTAAGACTTGATATAGAACGTATAAAAATAATTAATAGGGATGTATGCCTTCATGATTTGAAAGCCTTAGAAGTGATTGGTTTATTTCAGACATAAAAAAAGGCTAGTTTATTAGACTAACCTTTTAGATTTAAAAGTTACTTATATTTTAATAATAACCTTGCATATTCTCCTTGCAATCAGCACAAAGAAAACTACTACTATCATCATCATATTTAGTTGAAGTTAAACGATTACAATTATTACAGTTGTTTAAATCTCCTAGCAAATATCTTTGGTCATTAAAATGCGTATAAGCATCAGAATTATTAGCAATGTAATCGCTAAAAATATCCGTGATTTTTAATGATTCCCTAGCCATTATTTAACCGCCACTTTTTTAACAACCTTTTTAGCTGTTACTGTAGGCAAATATCTCTTTGGCGTTCTCTTCGCATCAATTAATTTTTGCACTTGATGGTTTAAAAGACTTGTTTTTAATCTTTTAGCCCAATTATATCTAATCTTATCGCTATCATCGTTGACCCTTGCGAATGTTTCAGAATATAAAGCACTTTTAATTTTATTATAAAGTTTTTTATCTCCTTCTTTTTCCGCTAATTTCCATGCTAACAAATTTATTTGTTTGAATGTTATTGGGTTATTTTTATTTTCTTCAGTTATATATTTATTATTCATATTTTTTTCCTAAATATCGAAAAGATGTAATTTTTAAAAATGCAAATTATTTGCTTTTTCTTTTCTCCATCCCTAGAAATTACATGAATAAAAAAAGGATGTCAAGAAATCGAGCACTTTATTTTTTTGATTAGCCTTTTGTCTTAAAGCCTTATATTAATACTATGTTCAGCCGGTTATGTTATAACCCGGAAAAAGACATTTCGTCACGAGAATGCAGATTTCTTGCTCTTCTAAATACTTGTATTAACTATATTAATAATATTAAAACTCTAACAAGTAATAACCAGGAGAATTACTTTTCGAGGCGAGAATGCCAATCTCTTAAGGTTATATATAATAACAATAGGGGTCAGAAAAAAAAGACTTGACAGCAAGAAATTTTTTTGGCAATGTATGGGGGTGGCGAAATCCACAGAGACAGTAGAGATACTTAATATAAAAAGATTTTTCATATTTTCCCCTATTATATTAATACTCTTTATAGTTCTTTATAGTTCTATAAAGTATCTTTACTGTTTCTTTACTATTTCTTTATAGAGTTTTACAGAAGACTATAAAGATTCTACAGTAAGAAAAAAATATGTCAAGTTTTATCGTTCTCTATGAGAGAATGTTAAAAATTTAGGGTTAGCAAATAGAAGAGGTAAGCTATTAAATTTATACCTGTACTCTACTTGGATTCCAATGCTTAGGCTAGTCGACGATAGTATCAAACGAGATTATAAACAAAGCCCTAAATAGTTATTAACCAATAATAATATAGGAGAATATTATGAAAAAAGTAAGCATAGAAATAGACAGAAGTTCTATAAAACATGCACCTAGAAACCCTTTAGATATACCAACAGGAAAACTAGAAAAACCCTTAGAAACAGGTTATGAAGTTTATCTCTGGTTGAAACAAAATTGTTTTCTAACTAAAAGGTATGCGTTTAGAGGTAGAGCTAGAGGTAAGGGTTGGTACGATTCTATGCCTTTAGATACTGCTGAAAGGATAGCCCTTTACATGGACGAAAAACCTCAGTATCATAGAGACATCAGTATTGAAAGAGAGAGATTAGAACAGCTTAAAGATATCGAAGATAACATTGCTAATTTAAATCAATCTATCAATACTTACGAGCAGTCTCATAACAAGACTGTTAACATTAAAACCAGGAGTTAAAATATGAAGGTGCTAATTGCTTGTGAATATAGCGGTACTGTTAGAGATGAGTTTTTAAAATTAGGTCATGATGCGTTTAGTTGCGATATCTTGCCTTGTGAAAGTAATTACAAAAAAGAGGAGTATAGACATTTTAAATGTGATGTTACTGATATGCTCAGAGAAGACCAAGATTGGGATTTAATTATAGGTCATCCGCCTTGTACTCATTTAGCTGTAAGCGGTGCTAGATGGTTCACAGAGGGCAGGAAGCCTTGGAGTTTACAAGAGGAAGCATTAGAGTTTGTTCAATTGTTAATGGATGCTCCCGCAAAAAGAATCTGTATTGAAAATCCGGTTTCTGTAATTAGTACAAAGATTAGAAAACCAGAACAAATTATACAACCATATCATTTTGGTCATACAACGATGAAGACTACATGTTTATGGTTAAAGAATTTACCACCTTTGAAACATACAGAGGTAGTAGAACCTGAAATGATAACTATGAAAAATGGCAAGAGGATGAATAAGTTTCACTATGATACTTTTAAACTTCCTAAGAAAGAACGTAGCCATGTTCGTAGTAAAACATTTTTAGGTATTGCCAAAGCTATGGCTTCTCAATGGGGAAGTTTAGATGATGGCATAGTTGAGAAAGGAGAATTAGAACTATAACCCAGAAGGGGATTTGACAGCATGATTTCTTCGTGCTAGGCTGTTCACTTCACGTCAAAAAAATTAGGAGAAAATTATAATGACACACAATGACTTAAAAAAAGGAACGAAAGTTCAACTAACCTCTGTCCCTATGATATCGAATGCTTATCGTACAGGTACTCTTATGGACAGTATGAAAGGCTTAACAAGAATGGTTAAGATAGACGAAGCCAACGGGTATTTTCCCGATATTGGTAGCGTTTATGTCTCAGAAATACTCTATGTTTTATATCCGGATGATATTCCAGAAGAGGTTACTATTTCAGAAGCACATCAAAAGAAATTAAATATACTACAATCAATACATTGGGGATAAAAATATGAAGATAGATTTTACAGCTGAGATTAAAGGAGAAGTAGGTGTTCTTTTGGAGGATGCTCTCCAATATGGGGAGGGCGGAGACTATAGAGCTTCTATCAGACAAGCAAAAGACTTAGAAGAATTAAAAACTATACTATCCAGTATGGTTGATGCACTTTTAGATATAAGGAGATATTAATATGAAGTATAAAGATTTAGCAAATATAAAAACTTTTGTAGACAGAGAAAACTCTAATAAAAAGTTCTATCATGTAAAAGTGTTAGGATTAAAGTTTAGAGTTGAAACATATAAGCGAAGTAAAAGACTTAGTAATAAGATTTTATACTCTACTAATAGCGGGATAGTATTCAATCTACTACCTAAAAGATACTTTCGTTTTATGAGAAGGAGATAATATGAGTTACAAAGACTTATCAAATATAAATAGAGTGATAGAGTTTATTCATAGGAATAAAAACAATGGATTACAAGAGTCTGGAAGACTACATGATTCAAATATTAAAGAAACTTTAATTTTATTAGAACTTGTAAGAGAAGAAATTATAGATAATATAAATACACCACATAGGAGATGTCAATGAGTTACACATTACTAACATTCAGCAACCCAAAGATACAGAAAAGCAATAAAGTATATAGTAAATACTTGAGTGCTATCTTGCATTTGAGCCCTACTAATACTAAAATATGTCCTTATCAAGATATAGCCGGGTGTAAAGAAGGCTGTTTAAATACAGCCGGGAGAGGTGGTATCTTTAAAAAGGGAGAGGTCACTAACATTATTCAAGAAGCGAGGAAGCGTAAAACTAATTTATATTTAGAAGCCAGGAATATCTTTATGTCCTATTTAGTTTCAGATATTCAGAAATTTGTAAGGTATTGCGAGAAAAAAGATAAACTTCCTTGTATAAGATTAAACGGTACTAGCGATATACAATGGGAGACTATTGAGATTGACGGACAGAATATCTTTGATATGTTTCCTAATGTACAGTTCTATGATTACACTAAGATACCTACGAGGAAAGTAGAGCAACATAAAAACTACCACTTAACATGGAGTTATTCAGAAGCTAATATGAAGTACGCTACTTGGTTTGATAAGATTGCATACAATATAGCAGTGGTATTCAATGGAGACATGCCTATCTACTACAAAGGTAGAGAGGTTATAGACGGGGACGAAAGCGACATAAGGTTTATGGATAAGCCTAATGTAGTTGTTGGACTCAAAGCAAAAGGCAAAGCTAAAAAAGATACAAGTGGCTTTGTAATTCACACAGTATAGGAGATACAATATGAAAGAAAGTATATTAATGAAGGTAGCATTTATAGGTATGGTAGCGTCAGCCTGGTTATTTTATTTATCAGCTAAAGCAGGTGTATTATGAATATAACACATAATGAATTAGCTAAACTGCTTAGAGATAAGCTCGAACAAGACGGAGTATCTAAAGAATTTTTAGATGAGAAGTTTATAATTTTAACTGACGATGAGGAGGTAGACAATGAAACCTAAACAATGGATATTAAATAACGAAGTAACAGATTGGCTTGATACTTATTACGGAGAGAGCCCGGGAACATTAGTTATTTGTATAGCAAACAATGAAATAAAAACAGAAGTGATGATTGACTCTATCTATGCCTTTAGCATAGGAGAGACAGAAATTGCAGAACAATGTTTCAAGGATATGTGGAAATGAAAATAATAATTGAATTAGAGTTTGACGAAAGACCAGACGAAGCAGAGGTTATTAATTATTTAAATGAGTTAATAGATAACGACTGTTTAGGTTACTACGAGGAGGTGAGTGATGACGTATAAAGAATGGTATAAGTTAAGAGAAGCTATGAGCAATTTAGATAATCTTATTGATGATTGTTCAGTAGAAGTTAAAGAAGCTATTGATGAAGTCTGGGATATAATAGATGAAATAAAAACAGAGGAGGTTGATGATGAGTGATTGGATAGACGGAACTAAACCTAAGAAGATAGAAGCTAGGTATAGTGCATATCTTAGTTGGGATTTAGATGATTACGATATTAATTGGGACGATATAGAGGACTATGATATATGTAGAGGAGAGTTAGAGATAACTTTTAAAGATGGAACTAAGAAAGTTATGGATAATTTTCAAGAGTTATCAGTAGATACTAAGCATGGACTAGAAGAAGTACTTGTGTTAGATGAGGATTGGAATCAAGTGGAGGGATTGAACGGATGAGTAACATATACAAAGAACAAACACTAGAACAAATACATGACGAACTCTTAGAGCAAGACGCTAAACTTTTGTTAACAGAAGAAATAGATGAGCTTTGTTATCTGTATAATTTACATGCTGATGATGATAGAGACGAGATAATTTTTTTCATAGCTGAAAGCATATATGAAAACCAATACACATAAGGAGGAATAATAATGTCAGTTAGAGACACACAGAATTATCAAAAGTTTTATTTAAATATAGAGGAGTACATTAAGTTTAATGAATTACTTATAGGAAACCCGGACCTTTTAGAAGGGTACGTTGTTCAATATTTAAAAGACGATAGGTTTGAAATAACCGTAGATGAACAAAGTAATATTTCAGTTGAAGAAATAATGCTTGTGCTTCATCAAGAACTGTAGTAGAATTAGTTTATTAACCAAGCCAGAACCAAAGGAGGTTTAACATGGCAATATTAGAAGGAGAGGCTTATTGGGTCTCAGCAACAAACCCCAACACTACTTATGAACCTGTATGGACAGTTGATTTAGTAGTAGCGGATAACATAGCAGATGATTTTCAAGCGAGAGGATTCAAACTTAAAGACCTTTCGATAGGAGATGAACCTGTAGGAAGAGCGTTAACTATTAAGCGTAAAGTAAACGGACCAGGAGGGATGGTAAGAAAAGCACCTAAGCTTTTTGATTCATCTAAAGTCCCAATGGATACGTTGATAGGCAATGGTTCAAAAGTTAAGGTACAGTATAACGAATGGGAGACCACTAATAAGTTCGGAACTTTTAAAGGTTTAGATTTCCAAGCTATGCAAGTACTTAATTTAATATCGTACAAAGGCGGAGACGGAGAAGAATTCGATGCCATTGATAGCGGTGAGGAATTTTAATATGATTATAACTATTAAGAATGATGATGGTGAATCAGTCTATGATGTTTCAAAGATTGAAGACGAGCAGAAGAGAGCAGGTGCTAACGTATCTATCAGTAAGATAGGTACACTGAACGTGTTGACTGAAGCTTTGAACTATGCTTCACAAGGACATCAAGCTAACCTTGAAGCTGTGCTAAAGGAAAGCCCTGAAGCCATAGTTGATAACCCTGTCGAAGAGACAGACACAAACCCAGAAACTATTGAAGAAGGAGATGCTTCCTAGTTTTTATTTTCCCCCGGTGTTAACTGTAGAGTTTCAATATTAGTTATCTCTATTACGAAGATTGTTCTCCAAGCTTTACATTTAACACCACTTTTTAATTTAAAGGAGAACAAATTAAAATGAAAACAGAATTAAAATTCACAGAGTATCACCTACCATGTTCAAAATGCGATAGTAGTGATGCTGTATCAGTAAACGAAGACGGCTCAGCTAAGTGTTTTAGTTGTGAAGCTTTCTTTCCAGACTACAAAGGTAACAAAACTGTAGTAAAAACCACACAAAACTATACTAAAACTCTTAACATTAACGGTGGTGCTTTCGGAGCATTGAGCGATAGAAATATCAGTGTAGATACTGCTAAAAAATATGGAGTTAAGGTTGTTTATGACAGCCAAGGTAGAATAGCTCAGCATATTTATCCTTACTATATTCACAATGAACTAACAGCTAACAAGTTTAGATACGTTAGGGATAAGAGATTTAGTTTTGAAGGCTCAGTATCCGGTACTAGTTTGTTTGGGCAGAATCTTTTTAAAGAAGGCGGTAAGTATCTAACTATTACCGAAGGAGAATGTGATGCTATGGCTGCCTATGAATTACTAGGAAGCAAGTGGGCTGTAGTCTCTATTAAAAGAGGAGCAGCTAGTGCTGTTAAAGATATCAAAGAGAACTTAGAATATGTTGAGAGCTTTGATAATATAGTAATTTGTTTTGACAAAGATGCTAAGGGTGAAGAAGCAGCTAAGGCTGTAGCAACTATACTAAAACCTGGAAAGGCTAAGGTAGTTACTTTACCTACTGGATTTAAAGATGCTAATGACATGCTTAACAAGAAACAATACGAGCAGTTTACAAGAGCATGGTGGGACGCTAAGTTATATACACCCAGCGGTATCATCAGAGTATCTGAAAAGAAAGAAGCGTTCTTTAATCGAGAGAAGAAAGACAGCGTTCCTTACCCTTGGTCTGGTCTCAATAAAAAACTATACGGTATGAGACAAGGAGAGCTAGTAACGCTAACCGGTGGCACAGGATTAGGTAAGTCTAGTATAACGAGAGAGTTAGAACATTGGATTATAAATCAGACAGAAGATAACGTAGGCATCATAGCTCTAGAAGAAGACTGGAAGAGGACAGTAGATGGAGTGCTATCTATTGAAGCAGATGCTAGGTTATATATAGACCACATCAGAGACGAGTATGATAGAGAAACCTTAGAAGAAATGTATGATAAAACATTTAGTAACGATAGGGTTTTTGTCCATGCACATTTTGGAACTAACGATATAGATGCTATCTTTGCTAAGCTTAGATACTTAATCGTAGGTTGTGATTGTAAATGGGTAGTCGTAGACCATCTTCATATGTTGGTGTCCTCTTTAGCAGAAGGTGATGAGAGAAGAGCTATAGACAATATCATGACAAGACTAAGAAGTATGGTAGAAGAAACAGGAGCAGGTATAGTTTTAGTTTCTCACCTTAGAAGAGTTGACGGTAACAAAGGACATGAAAATGGAATTGAAGTATCGCTCTCTCATCTAAGAGGTTCTAATAGTATTGCTCAGCTTTCTGATTGTGTGATTGCTTTAGAAAGAAACCAACAAGCAGACGATGAATTAGAATCCAGGACTACTAAGCTTAGAGTTTTAAAGTCTAGATATACAGGTGATGTAGGTATGGCTACCTCTTTAGTTTATGATGTAGATACAGGAAGGTTATCTGAAACAGACCTAAGTGAATTAGAAACAAACGATGAGGTAATACCATTTTGAAATTAGTATTTGATATAGAGACAGATGATTTAAAAGCTACTAAAATTTGGTGTATCGTTGCTATAGATGAAGATAACATAGTACATAGTTTTAAACCACATGAAATAGAAAAAGGTATTAAATATTTACAAACTGCTGATACTTTAATAGGACACAACATTATAGGATTTGATATTCCGGTTATAGAAAAACTTACAGGAATAGATTTATATGATACTTGTAAAGTAATAGACACTTTAGTTATATCAAGATTAGTTATTCCACATAGAGAAGGAGGACACAGTTTAAAATCTTATGGTCATAAATTAAAATGTCTTAAAGGAAATTCACCAGAAGACTTTACAGAATACAATCAAGAGATGTTAGATTACTGTATTCAAGATGTAAGATTAAATAAAAAACTTTATCATCACTTGAGACAAGAAGCTAAAGGATTTTCAAACGAATCTGTTGAGCTTGAACATGGCGTTGCTAAGATACTAAATCAACAAAGAGAAGACGGTTTTAAATTTGACGAGAAAGCTGCAATGATTCTTTTAAGTTCTTTAAATAAAAGAAAGAGAGAAGTAGAAGATGAAGTTCATAATACTTTTAAACCTAAATGGGTAGACGTTAAAGAAGTAACTCCTAAAATAAAAAAAGATGGTCTCCTTTCTAAACAAGGACTTACTGAAATAGAGTATGAAGAAATATTAATTAGTAAAATCTATTCTCCTTTCATGAGAAAACAATTGGTTGAATTTAACTTAGGAAGTCGTAAACAAATAGGAGAATACCTTATAGATTATGGTTGGAAGCCTAATAGATTTACACCCACAGGTCAGCCTATTGTAGACGAAGCTACTCTTAAAAAGATAAACCACATCCATGAAGCAAACTTAATAGCTGAGTTTTTATTGTTGCAAAAACGTATAGCTCAGATTCAATCCTGGGTAGAAGCTTTGGAAGATGACGGAAGAGTCCATGGTTTTGTTATAACTAACGGTGCTATTACCGGTAGGATGACTCATAGAAATCCTAACATGGCTCAAGTACCAAGCATACATAATCCTTACGGTAAAGATTGTAGGTCTTGTTGGATTGTAGATGAAGGAAACAAACTTGTAGGTATAGATGCAAGTCAATTAGAACTTAGAATGTTAGCTCACTATATGGCTGACGAGGATTACATAAATGAAATTATTAACGGAGACATTCACACAGCTAACCAAAAACTTGCTGGACTTGAATCTAGAGACCAGGCAAAGACTTTCATCTATGCCCTCATATACGGAGCAGGAGATGAAAAAATTGGTAGTATTGTTAAAGGAAACAGAGCAGATGGTAAACAGTTGCGAGACCGCTTTCTCGCTTCTAGCCCTGCATTTAAATCTCTTAAAGCAAGAGTTGACGGAGCGTCAGAAAAGGGATGGCTTAAAGGATTAGACGGTAGGAAAATAACCTTAAGACATAAACACGCTGCTCTAAATACTCTACTACAAGGTGGCGGTGCGTTTGTTATGAAAAGAGGTTTGATTATATTAGATAACATGCTAAAATTAAATGGTATTCCTTTCAAATTTGTAGCTAACATACACGATGAGTGGCAGATAGAAACTGCGGAGAAACATGCGGTGTTTGTAGGAGAAACAGCAGTAAAATCTATTAGAGATACTGCAGATTATTATAACATGAGGTGTCCTTTAGATGCTGAATACAACATAGGAGTAAATTGGAGTGAAACCCATTAAAGAATATAAGTGGAAAGCTGTTAGAGAAAACTCAAAAGGAGAAACAGTTTGGAGACATGACACAGATGAAAGTTTAGAAGAAGCTACAGATTATTTAAATAAAAATAATATAAAATATGAAGTAAAAGAAAACGCTGGTATGTTAAAGATACATTATGAAAAAACTTCTTACGCTTACTATTATACTACAGGTAGATGGTCTCCTTATATTACAGGAAGCTTTCCCAAAAAACATTATCACTCAAAAGGAATAGAAGATTTTATTAACAGATTTATAAAAGGAATAAAAAATGAAGCCCATTAAAGAAGACAGAAAAAAGTTTGACCTGGATTTAGAATACGGAGAAATTAGAGAAGAAAAAATAGCAAAGATGCTAACAGGAAAGAAGATAGAAGTTAAATCAGAACGAGGTATGTGGATGAAGACAGGTAACATCTGTATTGAATATCAATCTTATGGTAAACCTTCAGGCATTAGAGCAACTGAATCAGACTATTGGTTTCATAACCTATGTGTAGGTGACAAAGAATTCTGCACTTTAGTTTTTGATACTGAGATGTTGAAGACTATCGTAGATGATTTAGATACTTTTAAAACAGTATCCGGAGGAGACCATAACGCTAGTCGTATGTTCTTAGTAAACTTACAGAAACTTTTTTCAAGTGATGTTATAAAAGCATTCAAGGATAAATTAGATGAAAACAAATAAAAATCTTGACACATTAGTAGATGACATATATAATATAATATCAGCCCTTCCTAATAACAAGCAAATTGAAATCACAGATGAGCAATTAGATTTGTTTGGAAAAGAAATGGCTGCTGCTTTAAAGCATTGGTCGACTCCTCAAGTTGTAGGAAAGAAAGGTAAACCTGCTTTAAGAATGTCTAACATAGGTAAACCTAGCAGACAACTCTGGTTTGATGTCAACTCAAAAGTACCACATGAAAACTCAAGACCTCCTAGTCTTTACATAAAGTTTTTATACGGACACTTGCTAGAAGTTTTAATGCTTTTCTTTGTAAGACTTTCTGGACACTCAATAGACTCAGAACAAAAACAAATTACAGTCAGTGGTATTAAAGGACATATGGATTGTAAGATTGATGGAGAGGTTGTTGATGTTAAGACTGCTTCTGGCTATGCCTTTAAAAAGTTTCAAGATGGAAGCTTAGCTGAGAATGATTCTTTTGGATACCTATCACAACTTGCAGGGTATGAAGAAGCAGAGGGTACATCTAACGGTGGCTTCCTGGTTATGAATAAAGAAACAGGTGAGTTAGTTTTTCACAGACCTCAAGACTTAGATAAACCTAACATTAAGAACAGAATTAAAAACATTAAGAGCGATGTTAAAAAAGAAACTCCTCCGGATTTATGTTACACAACTGTTCCAGAAGGAAAAAGTGGCAACATGAAACTACCTAAAGATTGTTCTTGGTGTATTCATAAGTTTGAATGTCATAAAGATTCCAATAACGGTGAAGGATTAAAAGTATTTAGATATGCAAAAGGTAATGTATATTTAACAAATATAAATAAGATACCTAATGTAGAGGAAGTAATTATATGAACGCTAGAAAAACAAAACTAATAAGAAAACAAACTTTGTATATATTATATGCTTGGGTTAAAAGTTTATTGTCTAAAGAAGAAGCAGATAAACTTAACTTAGTAGATGCTTATAGTATGTTACCTACCGAGACACATATTTTTGCTAACGGTCAACTTAGGTTATCAGCTTTTTCTTTTAAATGGATTAATAAAAGAATTAAAAAATATCATAAATTAAATCCTGATAAAAAAATTAATGAGATTGTTTTATCGGACATACATAATGCGTAGAGTACCAAGAAAACCTAGACCTAAAAAGGTAGACGTTCCAAAAGGATACGATAGTAAATGGGAATATGAAATACATCAGACTATTCTTAAAGACTGGAAACATCATTGGGAAAAGATAGACTACACTATCAACCACAGATATGAGCCAGACTTTGTAAAGATAACGGACGATAAGATTATATTGTTAGAAGCTAAAGGCAGGTTCTGGGACCACGCAGAGTATAGTAAGTACATACATGTTAGAGAATGTTTGAATGAACATAGAGAGTTGGTGTTCTTATTTCAAAAGCCTTATGCTCCAATGCCACAAGCTAAAGTAAGAAAGAACGGAACAAAAAGAACTCATGCTGAATGGGCAGAGACAAATAATTTTAGATGGTATAGTGAAGAAACATTACCAGAGGAGTGGAAGAGTGAGTTATAAATTTAGTGAAGACAAAACTTTATTAGACTTAAGAGTTTATATTGATAAGACTTATGAACAACATTATGGTAGAGGTAAGTACCAAGCTACTGATATGATTATAGATTCAGGACACGGTGAAAGTTTTTGTATTGGTAACATAATGAAATATGCAATGAGGTTTGGTAAGAAAGATAATAAGAAAGTAGAGCTACAAAAGATTATACACTATGCTATAATAGCTTTACATTTACAGGAAAATAAAGATGATTGAAGATAAGGTTGGAGTTAAACAATATCTCGGTATTGAAATAGATTACGATAGAGAAAAAACATTTGATAAGTTTAGTATAGACACATTAAAAGATAGATATTTTTGGGAGAATGAAACACATGCACAAGAAGCATTCGCAAGAGCCTCCGTATTCGGAGCAACCTTCAAAGGTGAAACAGATTTTGAGTTGGCTCAGAGACTTTATAATTACAGTTCCCAACGGTGGTTCATGTTTAGCACTCCTATACTTAGTAACGGGGGAACAACACGTGGGCTTCCTATCAGTTGTTTTCTTAATTATGTTCCTGACAGTAGGGGTGGTTTATCAGCTCACTATGATGAGAATATATGGTTGGCAAGTTCGGGTGGAGGTATCGGTGGATATTGGGGAGACATTAGAAGTAACGGTGTATCTACTACTCATGGCAGTCGTTCTACTGGTTCAATTCCTTTCATGCATGTAGTTGATTCTCAGATGTTAGCCTTCAACCAAGGCACTACAAGACGGGGTTCTTATGCAGCTTACATGGACATAAGTCATCCGGAGATTGAAGAGTTCATTAACATGCGTAAAGAATCTGGTGGTGATATCAACAGAAAGAATCTTAATCTACACAACGGTATTAATATTACTAACGCTTTCTTACAAGCAGTAGAGAAAGATGAAGACTGGAGATTGATTGACCCTAAATCTAACGAGGCTGTTAAGATAGTTAATGCTAGAGATATATGGTGGCAAATCATACATGCTAGAGCAGAGACTGGTGAGCCTTACATGATTAACATAGATAACTGTAACGATGCTTTACCTAAAGAACAAAAAGATTTAGGTTTAAAGATTAGACAAAGTAACTTATGTTCAGAAATTACTTTACCAACAGACGAAGAGAGAACAGCAGTATGCTGTCTATCGTCAGTAAACTTAGAACACTTTGATACCTGGACTAAGGATGACAACTTCATAGAAGATTTAATAACCATGCTAGACAATGTTTTACAGCACTACATTGACAATGCAATAGATACAACACAGTTAGGAGAGTACAGTGCAAATTTTAAAAGATTTCAAAAATACGTTAGAGAGGGTAAAGAAGGATATACTAAGTCTGCCTATTCGGCATATAGAGAGAGAAGCCTCGGACTTGGTGCGATGGGCTTTCATGCGTATCTCCAAGCTAATAACATTCCTTTCGAAGGTATATACGCAACTGGCTTTAACCATAGAGCTTTCACCCTTATCAAGGCTAGGGCTAAGGCAGCAACTAAAGAACTTGCGTCACAAAGGGGCGAAGCTCCTGACATCCACGGTAGCGGTAAGCGAAATGCTAATCTCATGGCTGTTGCTCCTAACGCTAGTAGTGGTATTATATGCAGTGGTACTTCCCCTAGTATTGAGCCTTATAGGGCTAATTGCTATACTCACAAAACTCTCTCCGGCTCTTATCAAGTCAAAAATAAATACCTTGAAAAGCTTTTTAAAACTAAAGGGCTTAAAGGAAAAGAGTTAGAAGAAATTTGGAAAGACATCTCAGCTAATGAAGGTTCAGTACAGCAGTTAGATATATTAACTGATGATGAAAAGTTAGTATTTAAAACAGCCAATGAGATAAATCAGATATGGATTGTAGAACACGCTTACAAAAGACAAGAGTTTATTTGTCAAGCACAATCAGTAAATTTATTCTTTACTCTACCAAAATCAACAGAACCCCAGGAAGTACATGATGAATATATGCAGTATGTAAATGATGTGCATTGGTACGGTATGAATAAATTAAAATCGTTGTATTACTTTAGAACTAATGCAGCAAGAAATGTAGAGAATGTAAACACTAAAGTTCCACGTATAAGATTAGATGACGTGGAATGTATCGCCTGTGAAGGGTAAGGAAGAACTATGAGCTTATTAAAAACTAGAGATTATTATAAACCGTTTGAGTACCCGTGGATGTATGAGTATTATAAACTACAAAACCAAATGCATTGGATGCCTGAATCTGTACCGTTACATACAGACGTAAAAGATTGGCAGGACATCACACCAGCAGAAAAGCATTTACTTACACAAATATTTAGATTATTTACTCAATCAGATGTTGACGTAGCTTCTGGCTACATAGATAAGTATATGCCTATCTTTAAGAAACCTGAAGCAAGAATGATGATGAGTTCTTTTGCTAACATGGAATCAATACATCAAGATGCATATAGCTTACTACTTGATACAGTTGGTATGCCTGAAATAGAATACAAAGCTTTCTCAGAGTACGAAGAGATGGCTAACAAACATGATTATGTTGGAGAGTTCAAGCCTCTTAAGTCTGATAAAAGAACTATAGCTAAAACACTAGCAGTTTACTCAGCCTTTACAGAAGGACTACAACTCTTCTCAAGCTTTGCAATCTTATTAAACTTTCCAAGGTTCGGTAAGATGAAAGGTATGGGACAGATTGTTACTTACTCTATAAGAGATGAGTCAATGCACGTTGAAGCTATGACTAAATTGTTTAGAGAATTTATACAAGAGAACATAGAGATATGGACAGATGATTTTAAAGCAGAGCTTTATCAAATTTGTAGAGAGATGGTAGAATTAGAAGATAAGTTTCTTGACTTAGTGTTTGAGATGGGAGACCTTCCGGGACTAACCAAGAAAGATATGTATGCTTACAATAGATACATTGCAGATAGAAGACTATTACAACTAGGACTTAAGACTAACTATGACCAAAGAGAAAATCCTCTTGGATGGATAGATGAAGTTATGGGAGTAGAACATCAGAACTTTTTTGAAGGAAGAGCTACATCCTACATGAAAGCAGGACTACGTGGCAAACAAGATAATATAACATTTACAAACTTAGGAGAATCGAATGATTAATAAAAGTGAAGCGAACCTAGTAAGCTTTAAAATACTTTTAACAAGAGATAATAAAATAGTAACAGAATTTAGCATGTTACCTGAAAACATGGTCGATGAGGTTTTCCCCTTAGACGACAGAGCTTTAATGAAAACTATTATTAGAAACGGCAAGGCAAAGATGGGAGATTTACACGAGTACTTTCAAAAAGAACTCAGCTCTTTAGCGTAGTGTAAATAATTATTTCTTCTTTCTTACCTTTAACTTTTATAGGGTCTAAATATTTCATAGGTATATCACAGTTCAAAGCTGTGGTGTACCCTATGACTAAATCTTCTCCTACTTCTTTAGTAGAACTTTCTAACCTAGCTGCTA
>Ga0307488_10002155_pt1 | contig 16653 bp, 18 predicted proteins | sample SB02metaG_FD_202248 | JGI IMG/M metagenome (GOLD analysis project Ga0307488, IMG submission 202248) | Sea-ice brine microbial communities from Beaufort Sea near Barrow, Alaska, United States - SB 0.2 | ecosystem: Environmental > Aquatic > Marine > Coastal | place: USA: Alaska | collected... | reverse complement strand
TATTTGGCAAAATTGCCTTTCGCGATGGAACCATCAAGCGTAGAGACATCTGGAGATTCGCCTTTGAGCAGATGATGTTTATTCGTCGAGGAGAGAAAAACAACACCTTGGCTGGGTTCAAGGAACGCGCACTTTCAGTCACCAAGGGTTACTCCGTCAGCTCGCTGGAACCGCTTATGCAAACCGTGTACGAATCCGAAATAAAGCCGAGGCTGTGGCCGAAAACAGTGGCCGCAGTCAAAGAGCACCTTGCCCAGGGCCACGAAGTCTGGTTGATAACTGCCGCACCGGTCGAACTTGCAGAACTAATAGCCAAGGATTTGGGTGCCACCGGAGCGCTTGGAACCGTGGTTGGAAGAAACAACGGAGTACTAACCGGTGAACTTGTCGGTGAAGCCCTTCATGGTCAGGCAAAACGCAAGGCCGCCAAGAAGCTCGCTGTTGAGCGAGGTATTAGCCTCAGTAAGTCTTGGGCTTACTCGGACTCGGTAAATGATCTTCCACTTCTGACACTTGTGAAAAATGCGGTGGCTGTGAACCCCGATAAGGCACTCACAAGATATGCCGAGGCAGCGAACTGGGACATTCTTAGATTCAAAAAACGAGACCTAAAAAGAAGTTAAAACAAAACCCGCCCGAAGGCGGGTTCGTTACTGATACTTACTTCTTATTGCGACGCTGGTGTCGAGTCTTGCGCAGAAGCTTACGGTGCTTCTTCTTCGACATACGCTTGCGGCGCTTCTTTATAACTGAACCCATTAAAACCTCATAAAACTTGTGATTGCCCGAATGGTCAACCTAAATAGTCTAGCCTCTACGGCCAAGACGCTCAACCTCTGCGTCAACATCTGCTTCGGTGATCGGCTTGAACCAGCTGTTCCCATAGGCATCTAGACCGGTCGCAACTGCTCCGATTCCCATGCCAAAAATAACCCAGATTGGCCAAAAATAGCTTCCTGGAGAAGTCAAAAACCAAATTGCGATGACCAGCCCGGTGACCCCCACATAGACGGAAAGATAAGTTTTGAACCCTTGCTTTTTCTTTAGCTGTTGCCTGGCGAATTCTCTCATGTCGTCTTTAGCACCCTCTGTCATGAGGTTACTTCTTCGAAGTCCGGCTGCGAACCTCTTCGGCCAAGTGCTGAGCCTCTGATTTCACATCGTCGATTACTTCTTCAACTTTTTGCTTGGCAATGCGCTCAAAATCCTTCACCGACTTCTCGGCTTCCGACCTGGCATCGGCCAGCTTGCGACCAAGTCTGTGGCCCATCTCTGCTGCATTGAAATCGATGTCGACCTCGGAGGCCCTGGACTTTAGCTCGCCAGTTAGCCAACTTGAACGCTCGGTTAGCCAGTGGCCAAGCTGCTCTCCTGCACCAGCAAGACTGTGAGCTAGATCATCGACCATCTCTTCTTCGCTTTCAAAATCAAGCGACAGGAAGTCGATCATCCAATCTTCGATTTCTTCAAGCGGTTCAGGTGTGACGGAGTAAAAACGCTTTTGTCCCTCTTCGCGTGCGGCGACTAGGCCAACCTCGCGAAGAGTCTTCAGGTGCTTAGAAACCGTAGGCTGTCCAAGTCCAGTGATTTCAACAAGCTGTGAAACCGTGAGCTCACCGGAGCCACCAACGTTGGAATTCAGCAAGCTTTCTAATAGCTTGCGACGGGTAGGGTCTGCAACTGCTTCAAAAATATCTGCCATGACTACAGCTTAGAGCTAGCCGGCAGCAATTTCTTTCGCCCTTTGAAGTGCCGCTTGAAGGCTGTCCTCAAATATTTTCTGCAAGTCTGCTTTTTCCAAAGTGTCGATGATGCGCTCAGTTGTGCCCCCGGGGCTTGTGACGTTGGAGCGCAATGTCGCAAGCTCTTCGTCGCTTTGAGCCAGTAGGTCGATGGATCCGGCCAGCGTGCCGCGAACCATAACTGCTGCTTGCTCCTCGGTGAAGCCGTGGTTTTGAGCAATCTGCTCCCACTGTTCCATGATGTAAAACACCCAGGCCGGGCCCGAGCCGGAAATTGCACTCAAGGCATCGATCTGCTCTTCGGTAATCTCCAGGGCCGCGCCAACCGAGTCAAATAGCTCCATGGTTGCCGACACTGCATCGGCTGATGCAGTGGGCGCAGGTGCCACTCCAGTAACGCCCATGCCCACAAGAGCCGGGGTGTTGGGCATGGTGCGAATGAGATTGGGGTTTGCCGGCAAGACCTCTGCCATTGAAGCAAGCTTGATTCCCGCAGCCATAGAAATGACCACCGCATTCGGGGCGATTTCATCTTTTATTTCAGCCAGCACATCTTTGATTTGATAAGGCTTTACCCCCAAAACGATCAAATCGGCATCGCCGGCAAGCAAAGCATTAGCGTCAGCCGCTTCCTCGATGGCCATCGCGCTGATTCCCCTGGCACGCAACGCATCGGCGGAGAGTATCGATTTAGTGGTTGCGGAAATTAGCTCCAGCGGGTGACCGCTGGCAATCAAACCAGTGAGGACGGCCGAGCCCATCGACCCCGTTCCTAAAAAACACACTCTTAGTTTTTCCATCCTCAAATCTTACGAGGACTAGAGAAAGCCAGCTACCAGCGGGAACCCGATGAAAACTGCGGTGTTCATAATGGTGTGGGCAATCACCAGCGGAGCCACCCTGCCAGTTCTCATGAACAAGTAACCAAAGACCAAGCCCATTACAAAGTTGCCAAGGAAAGCCGAAAAGCCCTGATACAGGTGATAGCTGGCCCTAAACAAACTGGAGAGAACTACCACCGAAATGATCGTTATTTCCGGTCTGATAATTTTTAGTTTTTTCGCAAAAAATGCAACCGCAATGATTTCTTCCTGGAGACCTGATCGCAGTGCAGCGAGGACCAGCACCACCGGCGTCCACCAGTAATCCCCCAGTGAGCTCGGCACAATCCTGGAGGTTAGACCAAGATTCAGAGCGACCACGTAAAGAGCGATGCCGGGAATACCAATAATTAAAGGCAGCGAGATTCCGATGATCCAGTCCCTTTTCACAGGCATTAGACCGATTTTTATCTTGTCCATCCGCAAAAAATAAAGCGCCAGCAGCACTGGTACCAATGCCAGTGAGATCGAGGCAAGCTGGCTGACTAAATCTAGCCAAGGGGTTTTTGCCAGCGGTTGGTTGATGGTTGTTACTGAGCCAGCTAGGCCTTGGGTGCTAGTTAGCTTTCTAGCAAGACTAAGAACCGAATAGATCGCGCTTGCACCAAGGGAAACCATCAGCACCAGCCACAGTTCTTGCGAGTGTTTGCGCATCTAGTACCTAACTGTTTGAACCCCAAATTTTAAGGCTTGTTCACTTAGGTTATCTAGCTGGGGGTGACCCACGGTAGTTTGTTCTTGTGGCCAAGACAAAAATTGATTATCGATGCTCCGATTGCGGTTGGACGACTCTAAAGTGGTCGGGTCAGTGCGGTCAGTGCCAAGCCTGGGGAACGATCGCTGAGGCCGCACAAACCACCAAGGCAAAGGCCGCCAGAATCTCAGTCGGGCATGAGGCCAGGCCAATAACCGAAGTGGCCGTAGTAACCGATGGCTATCAAAAAACCATGGTTTCTGAATTTGATCGAGTTTTAGGTGGTGGCCTTGTGGCCGGCGCCGCAATACTGCTCTCCGGTGAACCAGGAGTCGGTAAAAGCACGTTGTTGCTAGAGGTTGCATCGAGGCTCGCAAAGAGCGGTAAAAGGGTTCTCTATGTTTCCGCAGAGGAATCCGCCAGCCAAGTAAGACTGCGTGCTCAACGAACCAATGCCCTAAGCGAGAATCTTTACCTGGCAGCTGAGACTGATTTAGGTCATGTCCTTGGACAGTTCGAACAGGTAAAGCCTGAATTGATGGTCGTGGACTCGGTTCAGACCATCAGCTCTGATGACATTGATGGCGCCGCCGGAATGCCAGCGCAAGTCCGAGAGGTTGCGTCCAACCTAATTCGGCTAGCCAAGCAAAAATCTACCCCGGTTATCTTGGTCGGCCACGTCACGAAAGACGGCTCCATTGCCGGACCTAGAACGCTGGAGCACCTGGTTGATGTTGTTTGTCACTTCGAGGGTGACCGACAAACAGCGCTTCGGTTCGTTAGAACCTTGAAAAATAGGTTTGGCCCCACCGACGAGGTTGGCTGTTTCGAAATGACCGGCGAGGGCATCGCGGAGGTTATTGACCCGAGTGCGCTGTTCGTTTCCAGCGGCAGCACACCGGTTTCTGGAACCTGCATAACGGTGGCGGTCGAAGGCAGGCGCCCACTGAGGGCGGAGATTCAGGCACTTGTTGTGAAGAGTAGCTCCCCGCAACCAAGACGTGTCACAAACGGCGTGGACAGCTCCCGGGTGGCAATGCTACTTGCTGTGCTGGAGCGAAGAGCGGGAATCTCGCTTAGCGACAAGGATGTTTATGTCTCAACGGTTGGCGGCATGAGGATCATTGAGCCCGCCGCCGATTTGGCAATTGCCATTGCCATTGCTTCTGCAGTGAGCGATAAACCTGTTTCAACCAAAGTCGCGGCCTTCGGTGAAATATCGCTATCAGGAGAGGTTCGCGGGGTTGCTAATCTCTCGCAGCGAACCAATGAGGCCAGTCGACTGGGTCACAAGATAATTATCGATTCGACAAGTGGGCAGCTAAAAAAAGCCCTCACTCAAGCACTGGCCCAATCGGACAAGTCGCAACAGGTATCTAGTTGAGGATAAAGCGAACATCCTCGGAGATGACTCCGTTTAGCTCAGCTTTTAGCTTGTAGGTAGCACCGCCGCCAGGAACTGACTGCATGCCCTGGGCTGCACTACAGCCTTCAGAAGACGAATAAACCCGATCCCAGGCGGATGGCTCAGCCTTCAGCGGGACGTTGGCCTGAAGCAACACCGTCAGATCTTTACTGTCGGAGCGATCGCAGTCCCTCGACGAGTAATAGGTTTGCTCGCCCGATGTGATGGTGAAGAAAGTCACTCTTGATCCAACATTAAACCGGCAGTCCACCAAGCCAGTGTTGGTTACTTCGTACCAAAGATACGGAATCGCATCAGATGAAAAATTATTTATAGTCTCGCTGACTTGGGTTGTCTGATCGAAGGTTCCGATCATTGCTGACAAGGAAACCACGCCAGGCGCGCAATCTGTGATTTCAGCCGAGACAGCGACTTCGGTTTCCTCGGGCGCGGCGTCAACCTGGGCCTGGCCTTGCCCAATTACAAGCTGGGACACTAACCAAATTGCGATCACTAAAACCGCCAGAATGCCCAAGGCTGCGACTCTTCGTCGTCTAATGATCACGGGGTCTAGTTGGGCCATGGAATAAATCTAGCTAGAGGTGCTTGAGCATGCGCGAGTTTCCCAGCGTGTTTTGCTTAACTCGTGCAAGATCCAAAAATTCGGCGACGCCGTTATCGTGAGAACGAACCAGCTCTGCATAGGTCGCTGGGTCCACTGGGACATCGGATATCACCTGATAGCCATTTGCTGCGAAAAATTCTTTTTCAAACGTCAGGCAAAATACCCTTGTGACGCCAAGAGCCTTTGCCCTGGCCTCAAGTTCTAGCAGCATTGCCTTGCCGATACCGCGGCGTTTGGCTTGCTCATCGACCGCTAAAGTCCTGACCTCGGCCAAGTCTTGCCACATCACGTGCAGCGCACCGAATCCCAAAAGCTTGGAATCTTGCTCGGCAACCACAAATTCTTGAATTGCCTCGTAGGTCTCGACCATTTCCTTGCCAAGCAGCACGCGCTTATCCACTAAGGGCGAAGCTATTTTGCTTATGGCTGGGACATCGGTGGTTTTAGCTGATCGGATTTGGAACATTAGGTAATTATGAACTACTCAAGCCTTGAGAGAAAGCAAGACTTCGTTTCGCCTCAGAAAAAACGGAGTTGTTGGTGCGTTGTAGCGAGCATAGATAGGTGTCGGTTCAAACTCAATCCCGTGAGCCAAGAGCAGATCCTTGAGTTTCTTTTCGTTATTTGGAAACGTATGATCACCCACCGTTCCAGAGAACCTGATAGCCGCCATTGTTGCTGCCGGATGCTCAGCGATTTTTAGATTCTCTCCTGAAGGGTTAGGCACGTCACTCATCGCCGTGTCGTGAGGCATTACAAAAGAAACTTCATACCCGTTATCAACAGGAACTTGGGTGACCGGCGTAGTCATAGGGATTTGCCTTGACTCTTGATTGCCCCCAAATATAAAGTTTGCGAGTTTTCTAAACCCCTGATTGCCTGCGGACAGCATGTTTCCAGATTCATGCGTAGAGACGGTGATGAAGGGCGCGTAATCGCGCACTTCAAAGTCCTTATAGGACTTCACCACCTCATACTTTTGGACCTTGGTCATGCCTTAGCTACGGTCTCAGTCTCTCGGGAGTTTGCAACGAAACTGAACTCACCCTCTAGGTAATCAACCAAGATATCTTGAGAGGTTCCGATGTAGCCGGTGAGGATACGCTCGGAAATTGCGTCTTCAATTTCACGCTGAACAGCCCTTCGAAGTGGCCTGGCACCCATGGTCGGGTCGTAGCCAAGCTCGATTAGCCGATCCTTGGCCGATGAGGTCAAAGTCAACATCAAATCGCGGTCGTCCAAACGAAGCTGAAGCCTCGAAATAAACAGGTCAACGATCTGCAATAGCTCCTCACGAGATAGCTGTGGGAAGACGATTACGTCATCAACTCGGTTCAGGAACTCGGGCTTGAAATTCTTCTTCAGCTCCTCGTTCACCTTGCCCTTCATTTGGGTGTAGTCATTCTGACTGTCGCCCTCAAGAGAGAAACCAAGCGTGCTGCCGGTGATTTCCCTGGTACCCAAGTTTGTGGTCATGATGATGATTGTGTTTTTGAAGTCCACAACTCGTCCTTGGCCATCGGTCAAGCGACCCTCTTCGAGAATCTGCAACAGCGAGTTGAAGATATCCGGGTGGGCCTTTTCGATCTCATCGAACAACACAACTGAGAATGGCTTACGACGAATCTTCTCGGTCAGCTGACCGCCCTCTTCGTAGCCAACGAAGCCCGGAGGGGCTCCAAATAGCCTAGAAACAGTGTGCTTCTCGCTGTACTCGCTCATGTCAAGCGCGATTAGTGCGTCTTCGTCCTCAAACAAGAACTCCGCAAGAGCCTTGGCCAACTCAGTCTTTCCAACACCGGTCGGTCCCGCAAAGATAAACGAGCCAGATGGGCGCTTTGGATCTTTCAACCCTGCACGCTGGCGGCGAATAGTCTTTGAAAGCGCGGCGATTGCCTGCTCCTGGCCAATGACTCGCTTGTGGAGACCGTCCTCCATGTATATCAGCTTGGCGCCTTCGTCCTCACCCAGCTTGAATAGTGGAATGCCAGTTGCCTGGGCAATGACTTCGGCGATAAGTGCTTCGTCAACAACACCTGGGGTGTCTAAGCTGCCATCGCGGAATTCCTTCTCCATGCGAACCTTCTCGGCGGTGAGCTTTTTCTCCTCATCGCGTTTGGTAGCTGCGGCTTCGAAGTCTTGATCAGCAATCGCCTGCTCTTTGGCCTGGCGCACGACAGCCACTTTTTCTTCCATCGCCTTGAGCTCTGGAGGGGCTGAAAGGAAGCTGAGCCTCAACCTGGCACCGGCCTCATCGATCAAGTCAATAGCCTTGTCCGGCAGGAACCTGTCGGTCACGTAGCGATCGGACATTGAGACTGCGGCAACAATTGCACCGTCGGTTATCGATACCTTGTGGTGAGCCTCGTAGCGATCGCGCAGTCCCTTAAGAATGCTGATTGCGAGTGCCGGGGATGGCTCGGCGACCTGAATGGACTGGAACCTTCTGGCCAACGCAGCGTCTTTTTCAAAGTGCTTGCGATATTCATCTAAGGTTGTCGCCCCAATGGTCTGAAGCTCGCCTCTTGCAAGCATCGGCTTCAAGATCGACGCGGCATCGATAGCGCCCTCGGCAGCTCCGGCACCAACGAGGGTGTGGATTTCATCGATAAAAGTGATGATGTCCCCGCGAGTGCGGATTTCCTTGGTGACCTTCTTTAGTCGCTCTTCAAAGTCACCACGGTAACGGGACCCTGCGATGAGGCTTCCCATGTCAAGCGTGTAAAGCTGCTTGCCACGAAGAGTTTCCGGCACGTTTCCGGCAACGATTGCAATAGCCAGTCCTTCGACGACAGCAGTCTTTCCGACTCCTGGCTCACCGATCAAAATTGGGTTGTTCTTGGTTCGGCGAGAAAGAATCTGCATTACTCGTTCGGTCTCTTTTTCACGACCTACTACTGGGTCAAGCTTTCCTTCTGCGGCAGCGTGCGTGAGGTTCCTGCCGTACTGGTCAAGAATCGTAGAACCCTTGGCCTGAGGTTGAGCTTCTCCACCAACTGAAACGCTTTCCTTGCCCTGGTAACCAGATAGCAACTGAATAACCTGCTGACGAACCTTGTTTGTGTCGGCTCCAAGCTTGGTTAGCACCTGAGCAGCAACTCCCTCACCCTCGCGAATTAGGCCAAGAAGTAGGTGCTCGGTTCCGATGTAGCTGTGTCCTAGCTGAAGTGCCTCTCGAAGGCTTAGCTCAAGAACTTTCTTTGCCCTCGGGGTAAACGGAATGTGACCGGATGGCGATTGCTGGCCCTGACCGATAATGTCCTGGACCTGTTCTCTAACCTGCTCGAGGTTAATGCCGAGCGCCTCAAGCGCCTTCGCGGCAACGCCCTCGCCCTCGTGAATCAGACCGAGCAAGATGTGCTCAGTTCCGATGTAGTTGTGGTTTAGAAGCTTCGCCTCTTCTTGAGCAAGCACAACGACTCTGCGAGCCTTGTCTGTAAATTTCTCGAACAAGTTAGCACCTTTCAAAATCCGTAATCAAAATGCTACGGGGGTGCTTGCCACAAAACTAGCGCTGTTCGCCCAAGGCGTTAGCGCGTTTAGCCCGCTCTTCTGCTTCGATCTTCGCGTAGACATCTCGCTCGCCCTTATCGGCGCGCAAAATGGAGCGCATCATGATCCAAAATATCACTCCGACTGCTGCCGGTGGAATCAACGAAATCAATACATCTAGCAAGGTCTCCCAAGCAGTCATCTCCACCTACTTCACCAACGGGAACAAGATGGTTTCCCGAATACCTAGGCCGGTGAGCGACATTAAGAGTCGATCGATACCAAGCCCCAAGCCACCGGACGGTGGCATGCCAAACTCCAAAGCCTTCAAAAACTCTTCATCCAGCTTCATGGCCTCCGGGTCCCCGGTGGCCGCCAATTGCATTTGAGCCACGAAACGCTCTCGCTGGACAATGGGGTCCACCAACTCGGAATAACCAGTGGCTTGCTCGTAGCCCATGATGTAGAGATCCCATTTTTCAACAACGCCAGCTTTACTCCGATGGTCTCTGGTCAGAGGAGAAGTGTCCACCGGAAAATCAATTACAAACGCAGGACCGGTTAGCCCCGGCTTCACGAAATGCTCCCAAAGCTCTTCAACGTACTTGCCGTGAAGCGGGTGGTCGATTTCAATGCCAACGGTGTCCGCCAGCTTCTTCAAATCCGCAACCGAAGTCTCAGGTGTGACTGTCACACCGCAGGCCTCTGACAAGGATTCATACATTGAAACCCTTGGCCAGGTCCCGCTGAGGTCGTTCACTGTGCCGTCCTCGAGCTGAACCACTTGAGTTCCAAGAACATCGGATGCCGCGTTTTGGATTAGGGCTTGAGTCAGATCCATCATGGTGTGGTAATCGCCGTATGCCTCATAGGCCTCGAGCATTGCAAACTCGGGTGAGTGGGTTCTGTCCGCACCTTCGTTTCTGAAATTTCGGTTTATTTCAAAGACTCTTTCCAAACCGCCGACAACAGCGCGCTTCAAGAACAGTTCCGGTGCAATTCGAAGATACAAGTCAGTGTCAAAGGCATTCGAATGGGTCTTAAACGGCCTAGCGGATGCGCCGCCGTGCATAACCTGCAACATCGGTGTCTCAACCTCAATAAAGGCCTGCTTGGCAAACGTGTTTCGAATCGACTGCATCACTCCAGCGCGAATCTTCACCACCTCGCGAGCCCGGTCACGGACAATCAAATCGATGTAACGGTGTCGAACTCGAAACTCTTCGCCCAGTTCGTTGTGGAGGTTAGGCAATGGCCTGAGGGTCTTTGCTGCCATCAACCACTTGGTGGCCAAGACGCTTAGCTCGCCTCGCTTTGAAGTAATAACTTCACCCTCGACAAACACATGGTCGCCCAAATCGACAAGTTCTTTCCAGCTGTCAAGCTGCTCTTGACCGGCCTTATCAAGACTGATCATTGCCTGGATTCGCTCCCCAGAGCCAGACTGCAAAGTGGCGAAGCAAAGTTTGCCGGTGTTTCGAAGAAACATGATTCTTCCGGCTAGCCCGACCTGGTCACCGGTGGCGATGTCCTGTTCAAGATTTGGATACTTGGCCTTGGTCGCCTCAATGGTGTGGGTGATTGGCAGCGTTACCGGGTAAGCGGAACCCAGTGCATTTAGCCGCTCACGCTTGTCCATCCGCACTGCAATTTGCTCGGGGAGGTCTATCTCCTCGTACTCTTCGCCCACTTTAGACACCACCTACTAATAAATTATCGATTAGACGAACTTCTCCGACCCATCCGGCAATCACCATTCTGGCGCCTGCGACGCCATCGGTGACCGCAAAAGTATCCGGGTCAACTAGTTCTAGATAGTCAAGTCTAATAATTGGATCAAGCTGCGCCGTTGCAGCTTCGATGCAATCAGCTTTTGTTTTCTTTTTTGAGCCCGCAATCAAGGCCATATGAAGTGTCCTTGCGGCCGGAATTAGGTCCTTGGGGATTCGCTGATTCCTGCTTGACAGAGCTAGGCCCTCTTCGTCACGCACTGTTTCGCAGGCAACTACTTTTATTGGTTCGCGATCCCCGTTGGCAACCTGCTGCCTAACCATTTGGGTGACCAGCATCAACTGCTGCGCATCCTTGGATCCGAAGAACGCAACATCAGGTTGAACTAGATTGAACAAGCGATTGACGACTGTCAGCATGCCGTCAAAGTGGCCCGGCCTAACCGTTCCCTCAAACAGAGCCCCGAGCTCACCAGCGGATATTTCCTTGACGCCGGTAGCCGGATAAACCTCGTGACTACTTGGGGCAAACAAAACATCAACCCCAGCATCACTTAGCACCCGAGCATCAACGCCGAGGGTTCGAGGATAATTTTCCAGATCGTCGCCCTCACCAAATTGTCTTGGATTCACGAAAACCGAAACCACAATAAACAAACCTTGGTCTTGAGCTTTTTTCACCAAGGACAAATGTCCTTTGTGAAGTGCTCCCATTGTCGGGATAAACCCGACGCGTTTCCCGTCGGTATCGGCGATCGCTAAAGCTTGTTCCAATTCCACAATCTTTTGGGCTAGTTGCATCAGAGCGCATCCTTCGGGTCAATCTTGCTAACCGGCTGCGACAGCGCAGTCTCGACAGCACTTCTAACTACCGGCGCTATTAGTCTGGCGGGGTTTTGGATTCCTGCGTCTTCCAAAATGCTAAGAGCTTGTCTAACAACCAAAGACGAGAAGCTACTCGCAACCTCAAAAGCCTCCGCGTAGGCGGCTCTTTGATCCTCGGTTATCACCATTGGTTCAGCACCTAACTCGATGGCCAAGGCCTCGGCGATAGGTGTCAGCGGCTCTGGCGCGCTCACAGCAATAGAAGTGTTTTTTAGAACCGTTAGGTCCATCGATGTGCCGGTGAAGTGCATGACCGGATGCATGGCGATTGGTATTGCCCCAAATCTGGCAGCATCCGCTAACACCGAATACCCAACCAATGGCGAGAGGTGGACCACTATTTTCTTTGGTCCGAACAATCCAAGGTCGGCCAGACCTGCGCAAGTTATTTCCAAGTCACTCGAGGGGATTGCAAGCAAAACTAAATCAGCATCCTCAACAACCGCGGCCATATTGGCAATCGGCACATCGGGAATCAGTGCTTCGATTCGATCAATGGCCTCCGGGCTTTCAACGAATACCCCGATTAGCTCATGCCCGGCTGCAGCCCAAGCTTTGGCGAGTACCGGGCCGGCTGGGTCATCCCCGACAACACCAATCTTCATCTAGCTAGCCTTCCAGTTTCAATCGGAATCAGAACTCGGAGGCGTTTTGCAGTTCCACTGCGAAACCAATCCTCCGACTGTTAACGCTACGGCTCCAATCAACCCGAACGAGCTAGTTAGCATCAAATTCTCTGGAGCCACGCTAAAACTTAAGAGCCAGATAATCAGGCCGACGTGCCAGCCGGCGAACAACGCGCCGGCCAAAACCGAAGCTCTTGCCAGAATCAAAACCCGAACGGCATAAAAGGGATTTGGCCTCTCCGGCCGTATTCCTTCTTTGAAACGTCCAAGCCGTTTGCGATATCGGTAAATCGGAAAACTGAATATGTAATTTGCAATAGCCAGCAACAGCAAGCTAATTGGCAGGCTGATTGGGCTTGCAGGAAAAACATAGCCAAACCCGGCTGAGAGCTGGGCCGCGACAAGACCCAGGACTAGACCGACAACTGAAAATCCAGCAACTGATTTGCCCATCGATCCGTTCACTGGATTACCCAGACCATCGAATCCATGCCCTCTGCCAACTCCTTGACTGGGCCGAGTCCAGTCAGCGCGGCCTCTGGATCTACTTCCAACCAGGGAATCAAAACGAACGCTCTCTCTTGCGCTCTAGGGTGAGGAATGACCAACGACTTTGTCTCAACGACGCTGGTCCCAAATGTGATGATGTCAAGATCCAGAGTGCGGGCTGCCCATTTGGTCGAACGAATCCTGCCGAATTTATTCTCGATTTCGTTGAGCCTCGACAGTAACTTCTTTGGAGAAAGAGAAGTGTCGATGATTGTCACGGCGTTTATATACTCCGGCTCATTTGGATCGACACCCTGCTCAGTGAGGGCCTGGGAGCGGTATTTTTTGGAGTTCGCAACTAGTTCAACGCCGCGAAGTTTACCGATTTGTTTTTGAGCCTTAGAGATAGTTTTTTCTTTATCGCCCAGGTTTGCTCCCAGAGCTATGACGGCCCTAGTTTTCATCTCTTGATCCAGCCAGGGTTACTGACACATCTTGAAATTTTTGGCTGAGTGGGGCATTTGGTTTGTGAACAGTGACTGTTGAACGAAGAACCCGCGGATCATATTTCAAACACGCACTAACCAGAGCCCTCGCCAATGACTCAATTAGATCAAATCGTGTTCTTGCTGATAACTCAGTTACCAAATCAGCGATAGCAGCATACGAAACGGTGGAATCAATAGAATCCTCCAAACCAGAATCAACATCCAGGTGAATATCAATCAGAAACTCTTGACCGAAGTCCTTTTCATGCTGCTGGACACCGTGATAGCCGAAAACCGATAGGCCGTCGATTCTGATTTTATAAATCACTTGGTCTCCTGATGATTCTTCAAGGAAGAAACGATGGCAATTGCATCGCTGGTGCTTTGAACGTCGTGAACCCTCACACCCCATAGTTTTCGCTGAAGCAACAAAGCTGTCAAGACCGCAGTTGCAACATCTCGTCTCGGCATAGACACTGAAGCCGGATCTTGGGCGCTCAACGCGTGAGCCAAAAATCGTTTTCTGGAAGCCCCAACCAAGACCGGTAGCCCCAGTTGCTCAAGCTCATCTAGTCGATTCACTAGGTCCCAGTTTTGGTAAATGTCTTTTGCAAAACCTAGGCCCGGATCAACGACAATTCGACTTCTTGAGATCCCGGCAGCCACCGCCATAGCGACCTGCTCGGCCAGCTCCGCAACAACCTCGCGTGCGACATCAGAGTACTGAGCCATGGATTCCATTTTGTCGGCGTGACCGCGCCAGTGACCGAGCACATACTTGCAATCTAGGTCCTGAATGGCAGCAAACATCTGAGGGTCCGAAAGTCCGCCGGAGATGTCATTGACGATGTTTGCGCCAGCTTTCACAGCTTTTCTTGCCGTCGCAGCGTTCATTGTGTCGACCGAGATGGTGATGCTCAAATCACTCTTGATCGCCTCAATAACCGGAAGAATCCTCGCCTGCTCTTCGGCCGGAGTCACCCTCACTGCTCCCGGCCTTGTCGACTCGCCACCGACATCAATAATTTGCGCCCCCTGAGCGCTCAACATACTTGCCTGCGCCAGAGCCCTCGCAGGTTCCAAGAATTGCCCGCCGTCACTAAAAGAGTCGGGGGTTACATTCAGCACGCCCATTAGTAGCGGCCTGGTCCAGCCCGTCATGATTTTTTATTTATTAGCCCCAGAACCTCAGCGCGATAGCTGGGTTCTGTGTATAGGCCCCTTGATGCCAAGGTCACGGTATTTACATCTGGTTGGCGAGCACCCCTGGATGCAACGCACTGATGCCTGGCTTCAATAACAACTAAAACACCTTTGGCGTCTAGCGCCTCTTCAAGGGCATCCGCCACCTCGGCGGTTAGGTTCTCTTGCAGTTGGGGCCTTGCCGCCAGAACCTCAATCACACTCGCAAGTCTTCCAAGACCCGCCAGCTTTTTGTTCGGCAAATAGGCAATGTGAGCGACTCCGGTAAATGGAAGTAGGTGATGCTCACAGATCGACACCAGCTCGATGTCCTTGAGGATTACCGCCTCGGCATTGACTGCTTCAAACATGTCGCCGATTACGCTCTGAGGATCAACCCCAATGCCGCGGAAAAACGAAGTGTAGGCCTCCGCAACTTTGGTGGGAGTGTTTTTCAAGGCAGGTCGATTAGGGTCTTCGCCGATTGCCTCGAGAAGTTCGACTACGGCCGCCTTGATGCGATCAGTCTGCATCTTTAGCTGCCGGTTCTGTTTTGTCTTCAAGGGCCTCCAGCTGAACAGCCTTGCGCTTTGGAACCGCAATCGGACCCTTGTTGGTTCCGGTGCGCTTGGTTGAGGATCGCCATGCGGTTCTTGCCGGAACCTTCTTCACAGCCTTAAAGATCTTTGCTATCTCGTCTTGATTTAAGGTCTCCTGCTCAAGCAATGATTTAGCAAGCTTGTCGAGAACAGCTCTGTTCGTCGTTATGGCCTTATAGGCCTCATCTTGAGCTCGATCCAGAATTGCACTTACTTCCGCGTCCACCTGCTGAGCCATCTCGTTTGAATAGTTCGCGTGAGTCGCAAGTTCGCGGCCCAAAAACGGCTCGTTGTTTCCGCTTCCGAGAGAGATGGCGCCAATCTTTTGACTCATGCCGTACTTGGTAACCATCTGGCGGGCAATGCTCGTTGCCTTCTCAAAGTCGTTAGAGGCTCCGGTAGTCGGATCCTTGAACACAACTTCTTCTGCGATACGGCCTCCCATTGCGTAGGCAATCTGATCCAGAAGCTGGTTGCGGCTAATTGAATAACGATCTTCCATCGGCATAACCATGGTGTATCCAAGTGCTCGCCCTCTTGGCAAAATAGTGACCTTTGTAACCGGGTCCGAATAGTTTCCCGCACCGGCAACAAGTGCGTGACCGGCCTCGTGATATGCAGTTACCAGACGCTCTTGATCTTTCATGATCGAGGACTTCTTCTGCGGTCCGCCGATGACGCGGTCAATTGCCTCATCGATAATCTCGTCGGTTATCTCGGTGCGGTTGAGTCTCGCGGCCAGGAGTGCAGATTCGTTCAGCACGTTTGCAAGATCAGCACCGGTGAACCCAGGTGTGCGCCTTGCAATAAGACTCAAGTCCACGCCTTCGGCAATTGGCTTTGACTTTGAGTGAACCTTCAAAATCTTTGCGCGACCCTTTAGGTCAGGAGCAGTCACGCCAACTTGGCGGTCGAATCTGCCCGGGCGCAACAGGGCTGGATCCAAAACATCCGGTCGGTTCGTTGCAGCGATCAAAATAACGCTAGCGCTGGTGTCAAAGCCATCCATCTCAACCAGCAACTGATTTAGAGTCTGCTCACGCTCATCGTTACCGCCGCCAATTCCAGTTCCGCGGTGACGTCCAACGGCGTCGATCTCATCGATGAAAATAATTGCGGGTGCAGCCTGCTTGGCCTGCTCGAAGAGATCTCTAACGCGAGAAGCTCCGACTCCCACGAACATCTCTACGAAGTCAGAACCTGAAATCGAGAAAAAAGGAACGCCGGCTTCCCCTGCAACTGCCTTGGCGATCAGGGTCTTTCCGGTTCCCGGAGGACCGTAAAGCAGCACGCCTCGAGGAATCTTTGCGCCCATGTCCAAAAACTTTTTTGGGTTCTTTAGGAAATCTTTCAACTCCGTGAGCTCTTCAATTGCCTCTTCGATCCCCGCAACATCATCGAAGGTGACGTTGGAGGTCTCTTTAGTGACCATCTTCGCCTTGGACTTACCAAACTGCATGACCCCTCGGCCACCGCCAGACATGGAGCTCATCAAGAACCAGAAAAGTGCTCCAATGATGATGAACGGCAGCAACGAGCCCAGGATTGCTAGATACCAGGGGGTAGAAGGTACTTCGTCTGTCCAGCCCTCTGAAATTTGAGAGTCCGCCACAATTTCAGCAACAGTTACAGCTCGACCTGACACAAAGTAGAACTGAACGCTCTGGCCGTACTCGGCATCCGGGTTCCTAAGCTCTACGTCGACTCGCTGGTCGCCATCAAAAATGGTGACCTTTTCAGCGTCACCGGATTTAATCATCTCCAGGCCAACTTGAGTGTCAACCTTTGTGAACTGCTGGGCCCCAATAAGGCTTG
>Ga0307488_10002154_pt1 | contig 16663 bp, 23 predicted proteins | sample SB02metaG_FD_202248 | JGI IMG/M metagenome (GOLD analysis project Ga0307488, IMG submission 202248) | Sea-ice brine microbial communities from Beaufort Sea near Barrow, Alaska, United States - SB 0.2 | ecosystem: Environmental > Aquatic > Marine > Coastal | place: USA: Alaska | collected... | reverse complement strand
ACAAATGCCGGGTAAGTGGGATGGTAAATCACGACCCAGTAATGACAAATATAGAGAAAACTTTGATGACATATTCAAAAGCAAAAGAACACGGGTGGCTAGAAGCAAAACAGTCAGGCGGGGCAGTGTACGAGCTGGGAGTCAAGCAGTCAAAACACGGAAAAGCGATTAGAAGGATTGCAGAACCACTGATGGGAAAACACTGGAAAAATAGTGTTACAAACCTGCATAGAATATACAAGGTTGCCGAGTACTTGCTTAAAAGACAAAGCAGATCAAACAATGAAGATAAAAGCAAATTAGTAAATGAAGCCTCGATAGGTTCGTTTTTTAAATCATGTTTATCTACAGAAGAAAACAAAAAAAGGAAAAAGAAATGATAATAAGACTAGTGTTTGAACCCGAAACTAATGTCAATTGCAATCATGATGCCATGTTCCGTTATTACTCTGAGAACTACCTAAGCGACTTTAATACAACGTGGGGTGGATACATCACAATCAGTGCTTCGGAAATGGTACACTCTGATAATATTGCTAACCAACCATGTTACCAACGTTATGTACCAGGTGTAGAGGGAACACAGAAAACACTAGACAAAATACTAGAATATGTTAAAATTAATCCAATGGCAGGATACAAAACACACATATACGCAAACCCAGAAGGGGGAAATGAGGTTAAAATAATATGAAAATTTTTTACATGGGCCTAGAGCCTTACGAAGGCAGATACACATTGCAGTTGCAAGACTGGACAGAAAGAGCATACAAGAAGCGAGGCGTAGAATATATCGTTGTGCCAGGCACAACCATAGATGACACAAAAGCAATTAGTGTTGGACAAGTGTTAGATGCACACGGTAGATCATTTTTTGGCATGAGTCAAATGATGAATCTGGTACAGATGATGCGTAATGGTGAAGTTACAAAAGACGATGTTGTGTTTTTTGAAGACATGTTCCAACCAGGCATGGAATCGTTACCGTATATACTACACCAAGTAGAAGATAAACATAGACCTACAATATATTTGAGATGTTTGGCACAAGCTATAGATCCAGATGACTTCGTACACGTTTGGGGTATGAGCAAGTGGATGAGTATGTATGAACAGATGTGTAACGAGATTCCAAATGTAAAAATATTGGCAACAAACGAAGAGATGGTTGCACATATGCGTATAGCAAACTGGTCGGCTCCCATATACAACATATCAGGCTTGAGCTTTGGCAAGGAAGAAGTGCAGGGCAGGGTTCCAGACAGGAAGCCGTTCATAGAAAGGAAACAGAGAGTGATTTTTGGAGCGAGATGGGATCAAGAGAAACAACCACAGTTCTACATGACGCTGGCATTGAAATACAAAGAGAAACACCCAGATGTTGAATTTGCGATATGTCAAGGTGGTCCTTTGAGATCGAACAACCAATTCTTTGTAGACGAAGCCAAATATCTTGCGAAGCAAGGCACACTGACCATACATGAGAACTTGAAGAAGAACGAGTACTACGAACTGCTCGCAGACTCTAGAGTGATGTTCAACTGTGCTCTACAGGATTGGGTTTCAAACACAGTGTCAGAAGCAGATGCAATGGGTTGCAACACACTGTTTCCGGCATACAGATCATTCCCGGAGACTTTCGCAAATGATCACACCAGAATGTATGTTCCATGGTCAATGGAAGATGCTATGAACAAACTAGAAGTATTATTAAGCAAACCATCCCCTAGTATAGGCAAGATTTCTGATTGGACCAACGGTACAATAGACAGAATGATTGACATTATGACAGGCAAGGGTGAACAATGGAGAAGAGATGGACAACACTACAGAACACCGGTATCAGAAGCAAAATATTAAAGGCCCAAGCAAAGCTGTACTTGTCACAGGAGGTGCAGGCTACGTAGGATCACATACTTGTAAGTTTTTGGCAAAGAACGGTTTTGTACCAATTACAATAGATAGAGATCTCAAAAGTAAATTTAAACCTGCAGAATTTGGTCCAATATTTGATATCAACCTACCACAAGAGATTGAACGGTTAGAAGAGATTATAAAACGATTCAACATCACAAGTTGCATACACTTTGCCGGAAGTGCCTCGGTGGCAGAATCTGTTAGGAATCCGTCCGAGTATTATAAAAATAACGTAATCAGTACAGTAGTATTACTTGATAAACTGATCGAATGCGGAGTCAAAACATTTATCTATAGCTCTAGTGCGGCAACGTACGGAGATCCGGGATTTAGGAAATGCAGAGAAACAGATGTACCAAAACCTATTAGTGCATACGGCGGAAGCAAACTGATGATGGAGATGATCTGTAAAGATTATTTGAGAGCTTATGGACTTTCGAGTGTGGGTCTTCGATATTTTAATGCCGCTGGTGCTGATCCAGATGCAGAAGTAGGAGAATTAAGAGAAAATGAAACACACATAATACCATTAGCAATAGATGCCGCAAGACACGGGAGAACATTTAAGATGTTTGGTGACAAATACGATACACCAGACGGATCGTGTGTAAGAGATTATGTCCACGTGATGGATCTTGCAGATGCACACGTCAAAGCGTTAAACTATGCTTCAGAAAATCCAGTATCGGAAGTTTTTAATCTAGGATCAGGGGCACCGGCATCTAACAAAGAACTGCTTAACACTGTACAAAAACATACTGGTAAGATGAACATAGAAATTCATGACAACAGACCAGGAGATCCTGCATACCTAGTAGCAGATATTGACAAGGTAAAAAAAGTTTTAGGGTGGGAACCAACGCAGAGTTCAATTGACAATGTGGTGTTGACTGCTGTACAATGGTATAACAAGACACACAAAAAGGAAATACAATAATGAGCGAAGATATTTTAAAAGACAGTTGGGAGCCTAAAGGCACAACAAGTGACGAGATAAAGAAAAGAATTAAAGCTGACAAGGCTCGTTTTTGGGCAGGCGATAACATCAGCAAGTATATAGAAGATGGTGATAAAGAAAATCTCATAGAAGAACTTGCACCCAAATTTGACTCGGTCATAGATTCATTAGTCATCGACAGAGAACATGATCCTAACAGTACTAACACAGGTCGAAGACTTGCCAAGATGTACATCAATGAATTAATGGCTGGACGTTATGATGCAATGCCTAACGCAACTGCGTTTCCACAAGAGATGGCAGAAGCATACACAGGCATATTAACAATTCGTTCAGAACTTAAAAGTGTTTGTTCGCATCACCATCAACCAGTGAGTGGAATCGCATACATTGGAATACTTGCGGCGGAGAAACTTATTGGATTGAGCAAGTACACAAGGATTGCCCAGTGGTGTGCAAGACGTGGAACACTACAAGAAGAATTATGCAACAACATAGCAAGAGAGATTATGAAAGCAACTGGCAGTAATGACGTAGGTGTGTACATCCAAGCAACACATGGTTGTTGTGAGAACAGAGGCATCATGGCATACAGCAGTTTGACACAGACCACTGTCCTGAAAGGTGCATTTAATGAAGACAAAGGTACTAAACAAGAATTCTTTGATAACATTAAACTACAACAAGAGTTTGCTCCTAGATAATATGTCTAAAACAAAAGAAAAAATTACATCCGACGGCATACAATTTACTGGTGGCGGAGAATATCAGTATTCTTTTTCAAGCATAGACGATATAGCTACAACTATCACTATGCCAGATAGTTTAAGTGTTGAAGGTATAGATATAGATATAGATATCGACGACAAGGAACTAAGAGCAAAATACCCAGCACTGCAAGATGCATGGGATCATTATTCGAACGTAAAACATATGTGTGAACAAAGGGAAAAAGAAGATGAGAATTGATAACGAACCCAAATTAAATTTCGAAGATGTTTTATTAAAACCAAAACGTTCTACATTATCATCAAGAAGAGATGTTGACATGACTCGTAAGTTCAGTTTCCGTAATTCACCTAAGGTAATGGACTTCCTTCCGGTATTCGCAAGTAACATGGACGGTGTAGGCACATTCTCAATGGCGAAGGCCATGCAGGAACACAAGATGATGACTGTAATAACAAAATCAACCACACCAGAACAGTGGAAAGCGGCCGCAGGCACAGGCCTAAGAATGCAATCAGTGTCAGTATGCACAGGAACAAATGTCATGTTTGATCCAGATGCACCTGATTGGGCAACCATGAAGAAAGTATTAGAAATGTTTCCAGACATCAAGATGATAACTGTTGACGTTGCAAACGCATATCACCAAAACATGGTGGACTTCATTAAGAAAGTTAGGGATGAATATCCGGACAAAGTTATCATAGCAGGTAACGTGGTAACACCTGAGATGACAGAAGAATTAATCATAAACGGTGCAGATGTGGTCAAAGTGGGCATAGGTCCAGGATCAGTATGCACAACAAGAACAATGACCGGTGTTGGTGTACCACAGTTTTCAGCAATAGTAGAATGTTCAGATGCGGCAAATGGTGTTGGTGGACACATTATGGCAGATGGTGGTTGTGTACATCCAGGTGATATAGCAAAAGCATTTGGCGGAGGTGCTCACATGGTCATGATTGGCGGTATGTTGGCAGGCCACGACGAGTCGGAACAACCAGTAGTAGATGGCAGAGTAGAATTCTATGGCATGAGTTCAGATAGAGCTCGTGAAGTACACGGAAAAAGAAAAGACGGATATCGAGGCAACGAAGGTAGATTGATATCTTTACCCTACCGAGGACCTGTAAACAACACACTGGAAGATATACTGGGAGGAGTTAGAAGTGCTTGTACATATATCGGTGCAAGAAGACTGAAAGATATGGCCAAATGTGCAAGTTTTGTAACAACTAACAATGTAATCAATAGGGTATATGAGCGATACACAAAATAGAATACAAGATCTCGAAAACAAAATAGATTCCCTAGAAGACAGTCTAAGCACCGTGAAGAAAGTTACCCCGTTGCATGATGCTACTTGGTATGTAAAATGGGTATCTGTGTTTTTTGTTTGTTGTGCCGTGCTGTGCAGGTCAATAGAAGAAGTTCCAAAAATTTACGATGTATTGTTTTCAATAGTAGGAACAGCAGGTTGGTTATGGGTTGGATTCAAATGGCATGACAGAGCACTAATAGTTTTAAACACAATTCTACTAGCAATGCTAGTATCAGGAGGAGCGAGGTACATAGTAACATGGCTGATGTAAAAAAGAATTATTTCACATCTGGACAGATGCGTAACGCACTGATACAGATCGAAGACAAGATGGTACATTCCAACTGGATGCCAAATATCATACTAGGTATCAACAGGGGTGGTTGCATACCAGGTGTGTATCTTTCGCACAGACTGAAGGTGCCACATGAAGCACTCGATGTTAGATTGAGAGATCACACAGCCAAGCCAAACCTACAGACACTAGAGAAAGCATTCGCATACCAGAAGAAGATACTGATCATAGATGACATCAACGACTCCGGTGCAACATTCAAATACATCCTAGAAAACTTTGGTAAACACGAAGGCAGAATTAAGTTTGCGGCTTTGATACACAACAAGCCAAGTGAAGTGAATGTAGATTATCATGGCTACGAGATCAACAAGGACGAAGTACCCGCATGGATAGTGTTCCCATGGGAAGAATGGGACAAATAAACTAAAGGTTGTATTGACCTTATTTCATTATACTGCTACAATTACAGACATTTAAATTAACCTATAGGAGATTAAATGTTTAAAAACATAGACAAATCAATGCTGATGAAATTAGTAGCACTACACGTGATAGTGATTACTGTTTCAAATGCGTTAGTGGCAATCCCAGTAGAAATACTTGGAGTGAAACTTACGTGGGCGGCATTCACTTTCCCATTGGTAGTAATAGCGACTGACTTGACTGTCAGACTACTGGGCAAAACAATCGCAAGACAGACTATCGCAGTTGCATATCCGTTAGCAATAATTGGATCCATCGCAGTTGTGTTGGCTGAAGGAGCACCGGGATCGGTTGCAGTAAGAATTGGTTTCGCAAGTGCCACTGCTTATGCTGTTGGTACTATGCTTGACGTGTATGTATTCCAATACATCAGAGAAGCGTTCAAGAACAATTGGTGGTTGGCACCAGCGGTATCAACTATCGCGGCTAACATCATTGACACTTACACTTTCTTTGCAGTTGCATTCAACAACAGTGCGGACGAGTACATGGCATTGAACTGGATGGAGATTGCAGGATCACAAGTTGTGATTAAAATTGCAGTCGGCTTATTGGTATTCCTACCAGCATATGGTATTTTACTGAAAAGACTACAGAAAAGTTACAAGTTAAAATAATCCAAAAATTAACAGGGGGATTAATTTTCCCCTGTTGACAAATCATCTAGATAATTATATAATATATATTATGTTTAAAGCAGGAAAAATTTGGGGTGAAACAGAACTTATTCTGGCTAACAACGCCTTGGAGTTCCACAGAATAGATTTCAAGAAAGGCGGTGTGTGTTCTAAGCACTTGCACGAATGGAAGTGGAACGGCTTTTACGTAGTATCAGGCGAGATGAAAATCCGTGTATGGCAGAAGGACTACGACCTAGTAGACGAGACCATACTTAAAGCCGGTGACTTCACAGCAGTTAGACCTGGACTATACCATTCATTTGAAGGTATGGAAACAGGCGTTGCATTTGAATTGTACTGGGCGGAATTCAAACACAACGACATAGTAAGAGAATCAGTAGGTCATTTAAAAGAAGGCAACGTAGTTAGGCTGGACAAAAAAAATGACAAATCAAAAAAATAAGATACCAATAAAAGGTTACTCAACTTTCGATCCATTAAAGCACTGCTGGATAGGATCTGGTTTCAAGACAGAATGGTTCAGAGATCTACCCATATACAAGAACGATAAGATCATGGATCCTCTCAAACGTATTGCAGAGGAAACAGAAGAAGACTACCAAACATTAGAAAAGATTTTAAATGATGTCGGTGTGCAAACTTATAGAAGTTTCCTAAACATAGATAAAGTGGAATCATTAGAAAAAAGTTATAAGCCACCGATGGCTCCAAGAGACCATTTTGCTGTAATAGGTGAAAAACTTTATGCCTGCTCAACTGGCGTACAAGGATATGCCGATGTGCTGAAACAGATAGATAGAAAAAATTTAGAGATATTTCAAATAGAAGGATCGATATCAACTGCACAAATTTGTAGAGTTGGCAAGGACATATGGTGGGACATTAACAAAAACGTCACTATCGATGTTATTGAAAAATATGGAAACATATGGAAGGAACAAGGATTCCGTGTACACACATCTCATAGAGGATATCATAGTGATGGTGCTTTCTGTGTCGTTAAACCAGGTTGCATAATTTCTTTAAAAGAAATACAAGACTACAAAAAAGAATTTCCTGGATGGGATATATTATATCTTCCAGATCAATCGTGGAATAAGATCAGTGCATTTTTAAAAATGAAAGACAAAGTGGGGGGACGTTGGTGGTTAAACGGAGAAGAACACAACGAGCAATTGATACAGTTTGTAGATACCTGGTTGAACGATTGGGTAGGCTATGTTGAAGAAACTGTGTTTGATGTTAATATGTTGTCTATAGACTCAAACACTATTATATGCAACAACTACAACAAGGATGTCTTTGCACACTTTAAGAAACACAAGGTAGAACCAATTTTATTCAACTTCAGACACAGATACTTCTGGGATGGCGGAGTACACTGCATAACACAGGATCTATATAGAGAGGGAACAATGGAGGATTATTTTGGATAATAATGGTAACATATCTCCAGATGGTAAATGGAAAATTGTCATAGAAGACAACCAAGTAAGATGGGTCGAGTTGACGGAACCTAAATACCAGTATACAATACAAGAGCTAGTAGAGGCAACAAAAAATATAAAACCAGAGATATGGTAGACGAGAAAAAATATTACTATTCTGAGATATTTCACAGCATACAGGGTGAAGGACACTATACAGGCATTCCAACTGCTTGGATAAGATTCTTCCTTTGTAATCTACAGTGCAGTGGATTCGGACAGGTTGATCCAACCAATCCAGACACATATGAACTTCCGTTCGAGGACTTTGACGTTGATAGTGTGAGTAGAGTAGAAGACTTACCCGTGTGGGAAAAAGGTTGTGATTCGAGTTACACTTGGGCAAAGAAATTTAAAAAGTTAATGGGGCAGGAAACACCCACAGTACTAGCAAACAAGATAGTAGACATAATAAGAACAGACTCAAATCCAGAAGGTAAGTTTCTACATCCTAATTCCAAACAGCACCAACACCTATGCTTCACTGGTGGAGAACCTTTGATGATCACAGGACAGGCGGCAGTGGTTGGTATATACAACGAATTGAAAAAACAGAACAACTTGCCAGGATCAATGACATTCGAGACCAACGGCACACAGGTATTGAAGGAACCTTTCAAGGAATGGGTAAGATCCATAGACACAGAAGTGTTCTTCAGTGTGAGTCCTAAACTGTTCACAGTGTCAGGTGAGAAAACTGAGAAAGCGATCAAACCTGAAAACGTTGCGGAATACTACAAGCTATCCAAAGCAGGACAGTTGAAGTTCGTTGTTGGATCAGCAGACAGGGAATGGGAAGAACTAGAAGACACAGTTAAGAAATTCAGAGACGCTGGCGTGGAATGGCCAGTATGGGTTATGCCCACGGGTGCAAGGGAAGAGGAACAGACAGCAGGTGCTGGTAAAGTGGCAGAGAAAGCATTCCAAAGAGGCTACAACGTGGCGGCCAGAGTTCACGTATATCTGTTTGGTAATGCTATTGGCACATAAGATGAGTCAAATAAACTCAGAATAAAACAAAGACCAAAAAAAGAAAGAATAATTATTAACGATGACTATATTACAAAACATTGATCCACTGTGGATCTGTCTAGGATTATATCTAGCATTCACTATTACAGCAACAGCAAGTATTGACAGCAAGTATAAAACAACTACCCAAGGATTTTGGGTGTCGGGAAGATCAGCACCAATTTGGCTAGTAGCGACAAGTGCCGCTAGTTCTTGGTTATGGGTTTTAGGATTACTGTTCATCGGGCGTTTTAGTTTTGAGAGCGGACCTCCGGGTGTGTTTTGGTCATATGGACTACCGTTCTTGGTTGCCTCGGCAATGTTTGGGTACTTTGGAAAGATATTATTAGAAAAATTTCCTAAAGGATTTACTTTAAACTCTTTTATACAACACAGATACGAAAACAAAAAATTGACCATCCTGTATCAGTTCTTACAAGTTGCGGCCTGTGTATATGCTGTCAGCAGTACACTAACATCATTTGGGATAGTTGCAGAATTCATATCACAAGATTTCAATTACAATGTGATTGTGTCGATAGTAGCTCTCACTGTGTTAGCTTACAGTGTGTTAGGCGGTCAGAAGGCTTGTCATAGAACAGATGTGCTTAACATGGTATTCTTGTTGATTATATCTATTTTTGCTAGTTTGTATATTGTAATAGACAATGGCGGGTTCTCAACAGTTATTGGCAACTGGACAACAGCAAGACCGACTAGTTTGTTTGACCCGGGACTAATGTGGAGCAAAGGTATGTTCTTGTTATTAATATTTGTAGGTTCGTTTTTTGCGGACAATATGCAGTACCAGAACGTGTTTGCCCTAGGTGACAAGACAAAAACTATAAGAACATATTGGTTGGCCAGTGCCATATTAGTATTTGTTGTAGCAGGTATGTCTTTTATTACTGGTAGTGTTTTTACTACTAATCCAGAGATAGATATTAAGCCCGACGTAATTCAAATGTATATGATGAGAGAAACATTTGGACTTACAGGAGTAATATTTTTTATGCTTACAATCTTATTCAAAGCATCTAGTGTGATCGATTCAACACTTAATGGAGCAGGAACGGTGATATCAAATGATATAATAAAAAGATCCAATCCTATCACAGTAAGTAGATGGGCAATGGTTATAGTAATGTTATTGTCAACAATGATTGCAATTTTTAGAATAGACATATGGGTATTGATATCCACATTTGGTCTTCTAAGAATTATAATGTTAGCACCTACCCTATACGCACTACTGTCGACTAAAAAGATTCCAACAGATCTTATTTTCTACACACTTGTTGCTATAACAATATTAGGAATCGGTTCTACATTCACAACTTTGCCAATAGACAGGGCAGGTTTAGGATTGGTACTTTTCTTAATACCAACAGCGGTTATTGGATATGTTCACTATAAGAAATAATTTTGCATACTGGTGCACAGAACGTAGGAGGCTTAAAACCTTCAGTATCGATTCTAATGGTGATAAGCTCACGTATGACAACCTAAAAGAAAAAGTAAAAAACTTTTCAGCACTATTACGTAACAAATACAAAATAACACCACAACAGAGGGTGGGCATTTACATAAACGACACAGTTGCATGGCCTGTGGCTTTTTTAAGTTGCATATACATAGGTGCCAATCCGTTATTGCTGTACAGAAATATTTTAAAACAAGATGTAATAAAGATATGCGAAACAGCAGACTGTGATACAATTATATGTGAGCAAACGGATACCTTTGAAAACTTTGTAAAGATTGATGAGGAAAGTATATTAAGTTGTGAAGAACAGGGCGAATTAATGCCATACAAGTTTCATCCAGACGAAATGTGTTGGTGGACTTTATCAAGCGGCACGTCAGGCAATTATCAGTTGATCGTACACAGACATGATTCATTTTTCCGTATGTACAATGTTGCAAACAAAAGAATTGGAATAACAGGAGATGATATTATACTATCGGCCGCAAAGATGGCATTCACATTTGGATCATATCAGTTGATGTGGACTTTATGTCATGGTGCAACAATTATATTAATCGCAGGAGCACCAGCACCTTCTGTTGTGTTTAAGCTGTTAAACGAGTACAACTGTACAAGACTCTATGCAAGTCCTTATGTTGTTAATAGTTTGTGCAAGAAAAAAGATAAAACAATGCCAAACGAAACAAAAATTATAGTTGCAGGCGAACCGTTGTCCAGACAGATAAGACAAAAGTGTTTAGATCTTTTTGGAAAAAATATAATAGACAACTACGGTACATCTGAAACCTGGGGTACAATAGCAATCCAAGATACAAACACAGACGACTTCTTCGATAACATTGGAACAATACTAGAAGATGTGGAATACAAGATAGTAAATGAAGAACTGTACGTAAAACATCCATCGAGGGCACTAATGTATTGGAAAAATAAAAGTGCCAATGATCGTGCATTCGAAGGAGATTGGTTTAGGACAGGAGACAGAGTAAAAGTAAGAGATGATAAAAAAATACAATTTTTAGGAAGAATAGACAACCAGTTAAAAATTAAAGGAATATTTGTATCACCTCTAGAGATCGAGAACGTAATCATGGACTATGAGGGAATAGAAAACTGTGTGACTGTAGGAGCCAAAAACAAAGACGGACTAAACGAAATACACACTTTTATTTTGTTATCAAGCAACACCGAAGAGTTTGATAGGAAAAGGTTACAAGAATTTATTAGAAGTAAATTACCAAAAGAAAAAGTTCCGTCGGATATACATCTAGTAGAGGAGATGCCAAAAACAATCAATAATAAAACCAAAAGAAAATATTTCATTGATATGTTGGAAAACAGTAGACTAAAAAATGAAAATAAGGTATAATAGTAATATGAAAGTTAAAAAAACAGCAAAGACAACTATAAAGAAAAAGAACAAGAAAGGTTCTAAGAAGAGCGAAGAGCCAATTGTAAAAGTTCTTAATCTAAATGTTAATCCTGAGAATCCTAGGAATGGTTTCTTTGAGCTAGACTGGAATCCAGAGTTTGTTAATATGTTGAAACAATCTGGGTACGAAGGTGCCAGTGAAGAAGAGATCGTTGACAGATGGTTCCAAACACTATGCAAGACTATTGGCAACGAGCAAGGCATAGATGTCACGGGTTCTGGTTATGTAAAAATAAACAGGAACGATGATGGAACAACGGACGTCTCGTAACACTATAGGTTTTTTTGGAGATAGTTTTTGTGCTGAATCAACAAACACAAGCTGGACTACTCTATTAGCAGACAAACTCCAAGCCGACATAGTGAATGTCGGAAGAGGTGGCAGTTCTATATGGACAGCAATATTAGATTTTCTCGATACTAACAACATACCCGACTACTTAATATTTTGTTGGACCAACCCTCGAAGACTGTATCATCCTACTAAGATTGCAACTCCCAGGAATATTGAAAAAAGTAATTTTGGCGATGCGGCTGAAAGACATTTTGCATACCTTTGGAATGAGAGAAAAGAAAATTTGAATTACAAATGGACTTTAGAACATTTTGATCAAAGTGTGCTTTCAAAAATAAAAGAAAAAACAAAGATTATCCAAGTATTTTCCTTCACACCGGAAGATGTCAACAGTAAGCATTTTGATGTTGCTCTAAAGACTGGTGAAATTATCAAAGAAAGTCTTACGCAATTTAGCGGATATGACTTCAAAAATCAATTAACTCATAACGGGACAGATGAAAAATTAAATAATCATATGTCCATACAAAAAAATCAAGAATTAGCAGACTACCTGTATTCAAAATGTATTCATTAGATACTCTGTCAGAAATTAATTTCGAACTGAGTAGTCATTGCAATTCTAAATGTTCTCAGTGTCCACGTTACGATATGTTAGGTAACGTACACAAGGATCTCAATGTGACACATCTTGATGTAAATGTTATAAAAAATTTACCTATAGAAGGATTAATAAATTTAAAAAAAGTAACCTTCTGCGGTAACTTTGGTGATCCGTTGATGCACCCCGATCTTAATGAGATTGTTGATTTTTTCCAAGCACAACAAATAACAATCAGTACAAATGCCTCACTCAGAAGCAAACAATGGTGGAGTGAATTAGGAACGAATAAAAATGTTACTGTTACTTTTTGCATTGATGGGATAGGCAAAGAACACGAGTTCTACAGAAGAAATACCTCATACAAAAAAATAATAGAGAATGCTAAATCATTTATCGAAGCAGGCGGAACAGCTCGTTGGCAGTTTATTGTTTTCAAACACAACGAACACCAGATAAGCGAAGCAAAAGAATTAAGTAGACAACTAGGATTTGAGATCATTGAATTTATATACTCTGACAGGTTTGACACCGATGATAAATGGAAGGTGTACGAAAACAACAAATACCTATACGATTTAGAGAAACCCGCAAAACAAATTACATTGAAGAGTCATTTAAACAGCAAACCAGGTGAGAAATATTGGAAAGAGCTAAATGAAAACAAAGGACCTATATCTTGTGTGTGGAGTGAACAACGGAAACTGTACATACACAGTGATGGTACCGTGTATCCTTGCTGTTTGTTAGGGTCGGTAAGGGCAGGAAAAAACATTGAGAAACTTATGTTAAAGAAATTGATCAAAGATTATAAGCAAATAGACCTATACAAAAAAGATTTGATAAGCATTATAACATCAGATGTTTTTAAAAAGGCTCTACCCGACAGCTTTAAAGAGAAACCATTCTCTCATCCTGTTTGTATCGAGTTTTGCAACAAGGCCACAGGCAAATACTACACATCGGACCTTCTGAAATCAGTAAATTAATTGGTAATTTAATATTTTTCTTTTTACATAGACAACAAAACAAATAAGTGCTATAATAACACTATGACACACATACTTGTAGATACTGCAAACACATTTTTTAGAGCCAGACACGTTGTAAGAGGCGATGCATCTGAGAAGATCGGAATGGCCATCCACATTATGTTTAACTCAGTTAAGAAGGCGTGGCAGGACTTTGATGGTTCACACGTTGTATTCTGTCTAGAGGGTAGGTCATGGCGTAAGGATCACTATGCACCCTACAAGAGGAACAGGAAAGAACTTGTCGAAGCAATGAGTGAGAAAGAGAAAGAAGAGAATGATGTGTTCTGGGAGTGCTACGACGATTTCACAGACTTCATTAGAACTAAAACTAACGTCACAGTATTACAGAATCCAAGGACAGAAGCAGACGATCTTATCGCACGTTGGATAGACAAACATCCTGATCAGAATCATGTGATCATAAGCACAGACAAAGATCTCAATCAACTGATTACTCCCAAGGTAAAACAGTACAACGGTGTTAACGAAGTTACAATGACACACGAGGGTTGGTTCGATAAGCAAGGAAATCCTGTTATAGATAAAAAATTAAAAGCACCTAAGCCAGCACCAGATGTTGAATGGATCATATTTGAGAAATCAATGAGGGGTGATCCCAGTGATAATATTTTCAGTGCATACCCTGGTGTGCGTACAAAGGGTACAAAGAACAAAATAGGATTAACAGAAGCATATGCAGATAGAAAAGAAAAAGGTTATACTTGGAACAATCTAATGTTAAGCAAATGGGTAGACCATGATGGCAAGGAACACAGAGTAATGGAAGATTATGAACGTAATAGACTGTTAGTAGATCTTCACGCACAGCCCGAAGCAGTGATAGAAGAAATGGATCAAACTATTGCACAGGCGATGTCCGAAAACAAAGCAGTAGACCAAGTTGGTGTCAGATTTATGAGGTTCTGTGCCAAGTATGATTTAAATAGGATTAGTGAGCAGGCACAACTATATGTTGAACCATTTAATGCGAGGTTAGTATAATGACAGTTAGAGCAAAAGTATTAGTAAAAGATAAGTTCTGGATAGTAGAACAGAATGGTACCAAGTTAGGTACACTACAAAAACAGGAAGATAACGGTTGGATTTTTTTAAGTAAGGCTGACCAAAGACAAGTGTTCCACACGCAGGACAGCCTGTTTAAAAAATTTGGCTTTGAGATATTTGAAAAGACAAATCAAGAAGAGGAAACTCCGATAGATGCACCTACTACATTTGATGTGCATGGATATCCTTGTTCCCAACATCCATACAACCCAATGTTTGATGTACAAAAACAACTACCCATCTATACAAAGACTCCAAAGTCAAAAAGTTTATTTTGTTCAGGGTACTACATCATTTGTTTTGAGAAAGGATGGAGAAAAGCATATTGTCCAAAAATGATAACTCTACAAAGGTATACATTTAAAGGACCAATGAAAAGTAAAATAGAAATGCAACAGGTATTAAACAATGCAGTCAAAGAATTCCAAGATACAAACACGTCCGATTGAAGACCTACTAGGTAGAATCAGGACACTACGCCAAAGAGGAGAGCGAGAAATAAGGATTCCAGCGGCAGAAGCCGACAGGTTAGCAGATTCCTTGATGCAAGTTATGACTAGAATGGTCACTATACAAGAAGAAATAATCGAAGCTCTAAATGTTGCCCGGGAGGCACAAACGATTAGCATCGAGATGGACGGTGGCAACTTCTCCAAAGACAAATAGGATCTACACATTACAATTTTTGGTAAATATAGTTTACAACTATGAGCAGACCAAAACCCACAGTGTTACTCCAACACAGTAATAAAACTACCTTCAAGATGGATGAAGTCCTTGCGGCAGAAGGCATATGGGCGGTTTTTTACGATGGCAAACCCATCAACCTGAAGAGCTCAAGTTTGGTGGCCAACTACCCTGGACCCAAGTACAAGAAAGTTTCATTTTCAAACCCAGGTCACGCAGAGAACCTGGCCAAGAAACTTAACACACAGCACAATACAGACAAGTTTGGTGTTTACATTTTAAAAACCGGCGACAAATTCTCAAGATAATTAATTGTATGGATCGAAAGACAGCATACACCCGTACCTTCCTAATGCTTAAGGATCAACCCCTACACGAAGAAAGTATCAAAACTGCTTATTTTACCTGGTGGCAGAATGTAAGGGAGAACTACGAGTCTAGATCACTTAGGCTTACCAAACTAGGATACGAATGGGTTGAATCTATAGATATCAAAACCTATCCTATCAAGTTTCCCAACAAAATCATATTCACACCCCAAACATACCTCTGGTTAGATGAATTCGTTGATTGTCCATACTTCGTAGATAAGTCAAAGATCATTGTGACCATGGAGAAGATGGCATTACAACTGATGCTTTTTGCTGGAGATGTCACAAAATACGGTCTAGCACGGGCAATGAGCAAGGCCGACGACCAAGAAAACCAGTAAAACTGCGATTTTTTAGCCATAATTACCAGGTTGACGCATAACATAATCCTGCTATAATGATACTATAAACATTTTAACAGGAGTGTACAAAATGGCGAGAACAAACAAAAACAAAGAGGCGGCAATAGGCAGTCAAAACAGAACTGTTGGGCCAAATGAGGCAAAATCAGCACTAACACATTGTATCAAATTACAGAGACCCATAATGATGTGGGGAGCACCGGGTATTGGTAAGTCAGACATCGTTAAACAGATTGCAGATGCACAGAAAAGAGAAGTTATTGATATTAGACTTCCTTTATGGGAACCTACAGACATCAAAGGTATTCCATATTACAATGCAAAAGAGAACAACATGGTATGGGCGAGTCCGGCGGAACTGCCAACTGATCCCAAGTCCAATGCAATCGTTTTCTTAGACGAGTTAAACTCGGCGGCACCGGCTGTACAGGCGGCGGCTTATCAACTTATATTAAACAGAAGAGTAGGACAGTATCACCTAC
>Ga0307488_10002153_pt1 | contig 16665 bp, 13 predicted proteins | sample SB02metaG_FD_202248 | JGI IMG/M metagenome (GOLD analysis project Ga0307488, IMG submission 202248) | Sea-ice brine microbial communities from Beaufort Sea near Barrow, Alaska, United States - SB 0.2 | ecosystem: Environmental > Aquatic > Marine > Coastal | place: USA: Alaska | collected... | reverse complement strand
TGTAACAGATACACGTCCAAATGGAGATGAAGAAGATATAGAAGTAATTGCACCTTTAACTAATATACATACAGAATTAACCGTAACTATAGTAACAGATAGATACGGTTCAGAAACAACGTGGTCAATAGGTGATGGTAGTGTTACTTATATGAATGGTGGACCATATAATGATTTAACAGTAAACGGAACAACACCACAAACACCTGTAGTAGGAACAATACCCCCTAACACTTGTGTAACCTTTAAGATAGAAGATACATATTTGGATGGTATTTGTTGTGATTGGGGTAATGGAAGTTATATAGTTACTGACGCTTTAGGTAATGTAATATCACAAGGAGGAGCATTTGGAGCTATAGAGGAAATTAAATTTGAAACAGGTAATTTCACAGTAGGTGTAAATGAAGTTAATTACATTAAAATACAAGACAATAGAATTTTTGATGTGTTAGGTAGAGAATGGAAAGATAAGTTTATCGACTTACCAAAAGGCATGTATATTATTAATAATAACAAAATATTCAAAACAAAATAACAAATATGGAAGAAAATATAACACCAAGTAAAGCATTAGAATTACTAAAGGAAGGTAACCAAAGATTTGTAGACAACACCTCAAAAAATAGAAATTTGATTGAGGAAGCTATTAAGACTAGTGAAGGACAAGAACCAATAGCAGTAATATTAAGTTGTTTAGACTCAAGAAGTTCAGCCGACATTATATTCGACCAACCTATAGGTGGGGTTTTTTCAGCTAGAGTTGCTGGGAATATAGTAAATGATGATATATTGGGGAGTATGGAGTTTGCATGTGTAGCATCGACAGCTAAACTAATAATGGTTTTAGGTCATAGTGATTGTGGGGCAATAAAAGGTGCGTGTAATGGTGTAGAATTAGGAAACCTTACTGGTTTATTAGAAAAAATACAACCAGCAATCGACTCTGTTAAAAAACCCACAAAACAAAAAGAAAGAAATGGTGATAATGTTAAGTTTGTAAATAAAGTAACAAAGAAAAATGTCATCCTTACAATGGATAATATTAGAGAAAGAAGTGAATTACTCCACAATTTAGAAAAAGAAGGTAAAATAATGATTGTCGGTGGTGTGCATGATTTAAGTACAGGTAAAATTAATTATATTGAGGCTCCTAGTAGCAGCCTGAACGATGGTGGTTATAATGTAGGTTCTGGTAGAAGTGATGGTAACTATAGGTATGATATGGGAGGTTCGTATTAAATTAACAAAATAAAAATAAAAATGAAAAAAACAGTTCAAATACTAGGGTTAGCTATGGCAGGACTAATGGCGTGGTTTAGTCCACTACAAATAACACACGGAACAAATAGTTGTTGTGCAGAATGCACACTTAAAAAAGAAGACGAAATAGAAGTCGTTGAAGAGTATGTACAAGAAGATACTTCTAAATAATAAAAAATAATTAAAAAATGAAAAAATACTTAAAATATTTAAAATGTTATGGTGGGTATGTACTCGCTGTAGGTGCTGGATGTATGTTTAGTACTTGTTTACTTGGTGGGTCAATCTTACTAGCTGGTGCTGTTTACATGGCTTATGGATGTTCTCAGACATGTTGTAAACTATAACTAAAGAAAATGAGTGATTGTGTTACATGGGAAACAGGTGATATAATTTGGGACCAAACGGACTTTAATTGGTCAGACATATGTCTACTAGTAGAAATAGTAACTCAAGGTGGTGGGTATAGTGGACAGTGGAAAAGACTTAGGGATAGAGACAAAACAACCCAAAGAAAATTCATAAAACTGCTATGTAGGATAAAAGGTGAGGAGTATACTGAGACCAAATATTTTAGACCTGATGTAAGAGTTAGGGCGGGTGATTTTAATTTAATTGAGAAATTTTTGAAAAAGCCGGAAATCAGTATATTTATTAATAAAGAAAAATAAATGTATACACTATATTCTGACAAAAATAATATCTTCGAATGCGACATCCAACTGGAAGGAGCCAGTATATCCCAAGCTTTTGCTAGAGTGATTGTTGAGGGTGATAACCTTAATTTAGTATTTAATGGTAATATAACTAATGAAGGTAATTGTAGGATTGAAATGCCTAAATTAAGTATGTTAAAAGAGGGTGGTGAAATGAAGTTAGAGGTAATCGCTGACGATATGTATTTTAATCCTTGGAACTCTGATTTCGAACTTAAAAAATCTAAAAGTGTTACAGTTGAGGTTAAACAACCAACTGATAAAGTCATTAAAGAAAATAGAGCTACTGTAAAAGTTAACATACCTAAAGAAAGAAAACCACAAAGAAAGGTAAGTCAACCTAAAAAAACAATAAAAGAGTCAAATTTCACTAAACAAGACCTTAAGAAACTCCTACTTAAGTTAAGGTCATAAGTTCACTTTTGTAGCCAATAAACTATATTTTAGCTATGGCGAACTTAGGAAATCAAAAAATAAAAGACACATACCAGTTACTACTTCAAACTGACGTAGCTGGTAATTTACAAAAACTAGACGGTTCCTCACCAAACCCATTCATTGTTAACGGTAATTTAAGGTACGTTGACGGTACTCAAAATAATGGTTACGTACTACTTTCCGATTCTTCTGGTAATGCAAGTTGGGGTCCCATAGCATTCTCAGGTGACGTTTATATAAGCGGTGGTAGTATCCAAGGAACAACCATAGAATTAGATGCCTCAAGTGGTGGTACAATATCAATACCTGGTTTAAAATGGTCAGCCAACACTGACGGAAGCGTTAGTCCTTCCGGAAATACTACAGATGTAACAATAAGAGGGGATTTAAGTGTTAGTGGTAAAACCAACATTCAAGGTAATTTAGGTGTCTCAGGAAATACATATGTTACAGGTAATGTTATATCTGCTAATGAAGATGTGTATATGTTTTCTTGTAGAGGTCAAGATGGTCGATTGAGTGGTGATACAACACATTGGTACGGACCAAACTACCAAGGAATTTGGAACTATTCATGGTCTAAAGACTATGGTGATGACACAGAAGTACTAACCTTAGACCAAGAATATGCAAATGCAGGATTACTAGTGCCTTATAATTGTGTCCTTACTGGATTTTTCACTATAGGACACTCAAACTGTGGTACATCAGGTTACTCTTGTGGCCTCTGGTATGTATTACAATCCGAAATAGCTTCGTCACTTAATGTAACCAACGGTGCCGCAGGAGACGTTACACTAAATGTTGGGGTATCCGGAACAACAGTAAATCCTGGTAGTGGAAAAAACCCATTAACCATAGATAAACGAGGTACTGTTAATGTAGCACTAACTGTGGGTAGTATGATATATCCTCGAGTGGGAGATAGTGCTGATATGACAGATACGACATGGAATGTATATCTTAAAAGAATTTAACTATTCTACAGTTACCTAATATTTATTAAATAAACAAAGATGGGATTAGATATATCCGTAATTTCAGAAATAGTACCGATAGATATACCAGAAGACTTAGAACTTTGGTCGAATGCATATTATGAGTGGGAAGAAAAACAAGATTTTGATGGCTCAGTGTGGAATTTCCGACCAAACACATACTTTCCAGAACAGTCGGAAGGACTACCAGATGGTTTTGGGTATGGTACTGGTGAGGACTATGGTTTTAGAGCTGGTTCGTATGGTGGGTATGGAGAATGGAGAGATTTATTAGCTAGGGTAGCTTTAGATATGGGAGTCCAAGGGGTTTGGAATAAGATAGATGATGGTGGAAATTATAGTGAGATACCTTTTAGTGAACAACTAAATTTTAGTGACGCAGATGGTGTAATAGGTCCAGTAGTATCAAAAAAGTTATACAACGATTACGTAAGTTATGAAAAAGATATAATGAAGAAGTTAGATAGGTATTATTTAAAGTTTGAAGATTTTGAAATTGATGGTGAGACCTATGAATGGTTCAAACAAAAATATAAAGATTGGAAGGAGGCATTTAGAGTAGCTTCTAATAACGGTGCTGTAATATTTCATTAAGATGAGTTTAAAATTAATTTTAATAGAAGGTAGGGTTGAAGATGTTCTTAACAAACACTTTGCGGGTACTTCTCCAGGTTCATCCTTAGAGAAAGTATACTATAATGAGATAGTACCAGGGAGTGCGGAGATAAACTCTAATCACAAATACCTAGAATGGATAGCTAAAAATTGGGACACGAGTGGTCCTAATGAGGAAGGTACCCTAGACCACAATCTAAAAGAAATCCTACTAGCAGTATCCAAATTCGACAATCAATCACAAAGACTAGAAGTAAAAGATTTAAACCAATATAGAGACATTAACCAATTATTTGATGCTCTTAAAAAAGTTGGTGAAACAGCAAGACGAACTGTTGATATTAGTGGTGACGTAGAAAAAGTGTATGAGGATAACAGATTTGTTGTTGTTGTACCTAAAACACATACAGCGTCATGTTACTATGGTGCAGGCACAAAATGGTGTACAGCATCCAAAAATACAGATTCCCACTTCTCAACCTATAAAGGTAACGGGGAACTCTATTATATAATAGATAAAACACTCCCAACATCTAGTCCTTACTACAAAGTTGCTTTAAACAAAAAGATAGCAGGACATACGGAGGATTATTGGGACGTTACTGACAAACCTATAACAGATACAACTAATATCTTATCAATCATCCAAAATTCAAAGATGGTAAAAGACATAAGAAATCATTTTGCTGAAAAATTCCAAGAAAGAATTGAACAAGAAATTGAATTACAGTCGAGAAGATTAAGTGCTAACGAAGAAAGAAGAGAAAGAGAAAGGTTACGAATGATACAAGTGGGTATCGAAGCCAATAGAAGGAGAATGGCTGATGAATGGAATCCAGAAACGACAGGCACACAAGGACTACTTGCAAACGCATTAAAAGAATGGTTAATAGATGAAGGTGAGTGGGAAGGCGAGACAAAAGATGCGGTAAGAGACCAAATAGAAACTATGAGGTCTGAAATGGAGAATGACCCAGAAGTTATAGAAGACCCAAACGGTGATAAAGCGCAAGAGTATGGTGAAGATTTAGGTAATTTAGAAGACGACTTGGAGAACGCAGAAAGTGTGTACGACATAATCCCACTACATGACTACTATGGTATGTACGAATTTGAATATGGTGGAGCTGAATATGCTTTAGGAGATGACGACGCAGCAGATGAATCGGCATTTGAAAGAACTAAAAGTTTAATTGAAGATATAGGTTACGAAGGATTTAGTGCTGGGTTTGTGGAATCACATATTGATGGACAAAAGGTAGCGGACTACATGGAGGACTGGTTCTATGATGATATGAATGATAGACCAGAAGATTATTTGGATGAGGATGACAGGGAATTAACTAATGAAGCTGAAGAGAAGATAGATGATATAGATGGTGATATTGGTGAACTACAAGAAGAATTAGGAGATGTAGAAAGTGAGAGTGAAGAACAAGAAATAGTAGACCAGATAAATGAACTAGAGAACCGTAAAGAGGAAATAACTGACGATAACGATAACTGGGAGTATACTGAGGAGGCAAAAGATGTCTACGTTGAAAGTAGAAAGGGTGAGGTTAGAGATGACCCAATGAACTTCCTTAGAGATTTTGGTATGGAAGATAGGATAGCAGACTTTATAGATGAAGATGATTTTGTTGATGATGTAATAAGTACAGACGGTAGAGGAAACAGTCTTTCATCTTATGATGGTAATGAAAATGAAATAGTTTATCAAGATAACTGGTACTACATATATAGAACAAATTAAAAATGAAAGATTTAATAAGAAAAATATTAAAAGAAGAGATTACTTCTTTATTGAATGAAAAGGATGATAGGTGTACTCGTATCGCAAAAAGAAAATATGATACCTGGCCTTCTGCATATGCATCTGGAGCGGTAGTACGTTGTAGAAAAGGGAGTATATGGAAAGACATTAAAGAAGAAGACCTTGTAGAAAAAACAGACTTCTCAAAAGAAAAAGAAAAGGGATTGCATGGTTGGTTTGAAAGACAAGGAGCACCTGGTAAAACTAGTGGTTGGGTTGATTGCAACACATGTAAAGACGGGAAATGTAAGTCTTGTGGTAGGAGTGAAGGTGAGAATAGAAAAAAACCAAGATGTAGGCCAACACCATCAGCTTGTAAAGGGTTTAAGAATGAGAGTATATTACAAGAAGCAGAATACCAAGGAAGAAAAGTAAAACTTAACAAACCAACAAGAGGTGACGTTAAGAAGTTTAAAGTTTATGTGAAAAATGATAAAGGTAATGTGGTTAAAGTTAATTTTGGTCATGGTGGAACATCAGCAAAAAAGAAAGGTGAGAAAACAATGAGGATAAGAAAATCCAACCCTAAGGCAAGAAAGTCTTTTAGAGCTAGACATAATTGTGATAACCCAGGACCAAAATGGAAAGCAAGATATTGGTCATGTAAAAAATGGTAATGAAGAATTTAATTAAAAATATATTAAGAGATAGTTTATTGACAGAAGCTAAAAAAACATTCTTTAGAAGAGTAACATTACCCTATGATTACAAATCTATGAAAGATTTTGTGGGTTATGAAACAATGTGGGAACACTATAACAAACACTATAAGGGGTACACAACCAAATTAAACGAATCACTATCAAAAAGAAAAAATCCATCCAAAGACATTGAAAAGATTATTAGAGGGATTAAGAACTATGATACATTTACGAGAAATAATGCAGGTGGTTACTATAACCATAGCTTATTCTTTAAAGATTATATAACACCAGATAAAACAGAACTATCTAAAGAACTAAAAACTAAGATAAATAAAGATTTCGGTAGTCTAAGTAAATTTAAAAAACAATTTGACGAAGAGTCTGGAAAGGTATTTGGTTCAGGTTGGTGTTGGTTAGTCCTAAAGAACGGAAGACTTAAAATAGTTAGTACACCAAACCAAGACAACCCTTTAATGGATAACTTAGGAGAACCTCTATTAGGTTTAGATGTTTGGGAACACGCTTATTATTTAAATTATATGGCAGATAGAAAAAAATACATAAACAACTTTTGGAAAGTGGTTAATTGGGATAAAGTTTCTAAAAAATATGAAGAATTAATATGAAAGGGTTAGGTAAAATATTATTAGAAGGAAGAGTAGAAGACGCTCAACAATATTTTGAAAACACTGTTGGGTCTTGGCCTGTTGCAGAGCCACGTAATCCAGTTAATATTGGAGCTGGAACTAATTTAGATGGTGTACTACAACATTTTGTACAGAATGACCCTTCAGGTAATAACAAGTATCTTATGTGGATGGTTAAAATGTATCTTAATCCAGAAGAAAGGGGGACATCACCTAATGATATATCATCCTTAGTACAAAGATTTCACAAGAATGTAGATAGATTAAGTATAGCATTCATAATGAATATGGATATTTTTGACCCTAGTGGTAGGATATCTACATCACCAAAGAATCTAGATTCGTATGACGATATTTCACAACTAGAAAGAGTTATGGATGAATTAGATACTATACAAACAAGAAAAGAAAAACAAAAAGAAGCAAAATCAGGTGTCGATAAATTATATGAAGACGATAGATGGTTACTAGTTAAACCAATTACCTACGAAGGTTCATGTTACTACGGTTCATCAACCAAATGGTGTACAGCTGCTAAAGACGCACCACAACATTTTAAAAGTTATAGTAAGACAGGAAATTTATATTATATAATAGATAAAACAAAGGATGTTGGAGACTTTTTTAAGATAGCATTACATAAAAAGTGGGATGGTGAAGAAGATTGGTACGATAGAGCAGACAATAAATTAAGAGATGATACAGAAGAAGCTATTAGGTCCCTTTTACCTTTTGACTTAGTTAAATCATTAGAAGATAACATGTCAAAAGTTTCTAAACCACCAGAACCAATGTTTACTTTTAAAGAGTTTAGGGAAAAACTAGAAGGGTTCGTAAATAATAGAAAAGCAATCCAACTAAAAACAACAACAGGTATTTGGGAGTTAGACGCGACACAATCGGAATGGAGGTGGACAACTAACAACGACGATTTAGAAGTGGTAGCAACCCCATTCTCAGAGGATGAAGGTGGTTTTGCAGATAACCCCAATGCTTTACAAATTTACATTGACACATATGGTAGGTACGATTTTACAGAGATAGAAGACACGTATAGATTAGAGGAACTATCAACACCAACTATGCAACCATCTTTCTATATGCAGAAAGAACCAAGTGGGTATAGGTACGACTCTGTAGAAAGGAACTTACAGTTATTCCTAACACGAATATACATGCCTATTGTTCGTGAAACATTAGAAACTCCTGAACTTAGCCACTTCTTGGATAATGACCATGCAACCTGGAGCCCAAACTCATACGTATCAACCTTTCAATTCAAATATCCACCAAGAAAAGGTACAATGACTCAGAAATTTGTAGACTATCTTAAAAATAACCCTAGAAAAACATCAAATCAATTCTATGAAGAGGTTTTAGGGTATCCAAGACCTAGAGCACACAACAATATGTTCTTTTCGTCTATTAAAGATTCGGGTATTGTAAAAATGGAAAGAGAAGGTAGACAATTTGTTTATAGTTTAGGCCCTAATTATTCAGCTTGGACGAAAAATAAATTACTTAGAACTGGTGGTGGGTTATAGAGTTATAAAATCCATAGGGTTACTTTTTTTACCATCTCTAATTACTTCATAATGTAAGTGAGGTCCAGTAACGGCACCTGAACTACCAGCTCTAGCTATCGGGTCACCAAGACTCACAGAATCACCAACCTTAACGAATAATCTATATAGGTGAGAGTAACTAGATTCATACCCACTACAGTGTAGAACTCTTATCTGTCTACCATACCCAAGATTCCAACCAGATTTACTTATTGTACCATGACCAGTAGAGTATACGGTATCATTCCAAGCGGCTAAAAAGTCAGTACCACTATGCATTCTCCACACCTTAAATACCGGACTTCTTCTCCACCCATAGTTAGATGAAATAATTAAAGTGTCTAGTGGTGAACCTAAAGGTAATGAATCTAAATACTGGTGTAGGGTGTGGATATCATGACAAAGTGAATCCATTTGTTGTGTTATTGAGTCTATTCTATTAGTATTATCTAAACGCAAACCAACTATCTTTTTTGTATAGTGGTGGTTCATGTAAAAGATAGACATAAACGTAATAATTGATATTATTGTTAATATATTTCTCATAATTAGATACAAAATAAATATTAAAACCTTCAGAGTAAAGAATCTGGACAATTATGCATCTTTGTTGATATTTATGAGTAATAGTCTACGCTAACTTATGAATAATATAACAGATAAACAATTACACGAACAAGATACCGACAACTTAGGTTATGAGTTGGGTATGCAAATGTCATCATTAGGTCCAATACCTAAAACAAAAAAACAAGCCGCAGAAGTAATTAAAAGAATATTTAATTCCTCTAAACAACCATTTTATGGTGTGGGGGAAAATATATCTTTAGATTCTGATTTAAAAAAGCTAAAAGATAAGATTAGATTCTTCGAATACGGAAAAAGTTTTCATTCTGAAAAAGAAGGTAGAGGTTTTAATTTTGAAGGTATGTTAGCTGGGTTATTTAACGGAACACCGGTAGTTAGTAAAGCTAAAGAAGATATTATAGTAGGTGGGATACCTTATTCTGTTAAATCAGCTGAACCAGGAAGTTCATTTGATAGTGGAACTTTAATATACGGGTTTAAAAACGAATTGGTTGATATGAAAAACAGTGGTGTTGATACCACAGGCATAAACACACCATACGATTTATTAAAAAAAGAAGAAGAAGAATATACTAGGTTTAAAATAGCTATGTTAACATCCATGTTTACCAGTAGTGATGGAACACCAATAGAGTGGATATTTTCTATAATATACTCAAACTACATAGAGTACACTGTATGGTCAACGGAAGACCTAATAAACGAATTAGTAACTAATCCAGGTATGATTGGTGTTGGTAGAAGCCCAAGAACAGACGTAAGAATGAAAAGTAGGTTCTTAATGCAAAACCCAAGTATAATTCAATTCCCATCTTTTACAGCTAACGAATTGAAAAAACTAAGGTATAATAAGGATAGGGGTTTAAAGGTAGATAAGATAGCAGAATTATTCGGTAAGTATAAAACTAAAGTTAGGTACGATGTGCTACAGTACATAAGAAAAAATCCACAGACATTCCTAAAAAGAATTGTAAATTTATATGGTGACAAACTAGGACCAATGTTACAGGCAAAAGGAATGGTAGATTTAAATGAATCAACAGATTATAATGACAAAAAAACACAGGATTTGATTATAGATGTACTTCATGAAGCTGTATGTGGTGACCAAGAATGGCATGCAGGTGAGCAAGGAGAATACTTTACATTAGATGGTAGTGAAAATTTAGGTAATACAGATATGTTTGTCGACGATGGATTTGATATTATACATAAACACGGAAATACTCATTTATCTGACATATCACCCGAAGAAAGTGAAACTATAATACCACAAGGAAGTAAAAAGGTTAAAAAAACAGTACTAAAACCAAGACTTGACAAAGGACCATTTAATATAAATGTTAATGAGGGTAATAATAAAGGACATTATGGTCATGTATTTTCAGATAAGATACCAATTGAACTAGATAACAAGTTATATGTTTTAACTAATAAGTTAGGTGGTATTACTCACGAAGACATTAAAAACTTTATAAAAAATACAAATAGGGAATCCCTACATGCACTACAAGGATTGTTACGAGACTTTCCATCAACCCTACAAGAATTACTATACTACTACGGAAGTTTAGACTCTTTAAGAAATTCCGACGAATATAAGAGGATAGTTAGTCTTATTAAACGTATAGGTTCTGGGGAAAGAATAATGGAAGATACAGATATTTTTGGTCAAGGACTATTAGACCCTATAGAACCAGAAGAGTTTGATGGTGAAGATGAAGAATGGGATAAAATATTAGATGATGTTGAAGATAACCCAGAAACTCCTGAAGTATATGTGGGTGGAAAGACTGATGCAGAAAAAGGTTATGTTGCACCTTCTAAAGAAGTGACAGATAATATTTGTGAGGTTGAAGGGTTTTGTAATGAACAAGGACCAATTACATTTGGACAACTTAAAGCTTTAGTAGAAGAAGCAACTAGAAAAAGAATTGGTGCTGATATAGGTAGGGGTATTTTTAAAAGTGTTTGGAGGATAGTACCATTTTTTATACCACAAGTACTACTAGCTGCAGTAGGTGTTACAGTTACTAGAGCTTTTAACAAAATTATTACACCAGCTCTTAAAGATACTAGAGGTTATAAATCTTGGTGGGGTAAAGCTGTCCTTAAAGCAATGGATGTCGCAGAGGGTGATTATATCCCCGATGTAGCACTTGGGGATGACCCATTAAGTAAAATTTTCTTTATTTCAGATGGGTTAATGTCTATGCTTAAAGATAAGTATAAACTTAAGTTTGCTAGGTATGTTGCTGAGTACGCATCTGGAAGACCGGTAGATGAACCTGTACCAGAATGGTTTGTGGAGAACCTACTAAGAGACTACCTAAACCAAAAGTTCTTACTAAACCCACCCTTACCAACTAAAATGGATGTGGACTTTACCACAAAGGTAGAAGTTGAGGAAAATCAACTGGATTTAGATGATAGACACCCAGAAAGAGATGGTCAAGGTTCTGGTAAAAACAAAACAGATGCGGGTACCTTTGAACCACCAGGAGATGATTTTACAAAACCAGTAGAAAAACATAGATTAGCTAAAGATAGGGAATTTGTTCCGGAACCAGATGAACACTCTAAAGGTGGGGTTGTAGAAACAGATTTAAGTAATACAGCAGAAAAATTAGATGGTAACAGTGATAGTAGGATACAACAAACAATTAATAAATATTTGGATAGTGAATATGAGGTAAAACTAAGAGGTTATCCAAGTGAAGAAGTAATTAGGTTTGAATCCAAACGAACTGGGGAAGAGTTAACACCAAGCCAAATCATAACAGAAATTAAACAATTTTTTGGTAGTGTTGGTTCAGGTGGTATAATGCAATACCTACAATATATTGTGTATTTAAGAATGAAAGGTGATGTTGAGAATATAAATTTCCAAATAGACGAAGATAGAACCCCAAGCTATCCAGGTTCACCAGATTCTTTTAGAAGTTTACATAGAGATAGAGTAAATGATGATAAATTACAAATTCCACCAGCGACACTTGTAAATTATCTAGATAAATTCCATAGAGAAAAATTAATTAAAGAACTTACAGAGATACTAAAGTGTATAGCGTATAACTGTTATGGTGGGTGGGCAAATGACCCAGAAAATGAAAATCCAGATAATACTGATTGGATTGCAGATGAATACTGTGAGGAATGTAGTGAAGAACTAACAGATAGATTACAACTATTAGACCGAGAAGTAGTTAAAATGGGGTTTGTTACCACAAGTAGAGATGGGAATGAATTCACTGGTGTTCCTACTGAGAGAAGGAAAAACGATTATCCCATTGTAGATATACTAGAAAAACCATTCCCATTTACCTATAATGATTGGTTGGAAGGTATAATAAAAGAAGTAGACCCTAAATTCTATATTAATAAGAAAGATGATATAGTATATATGGAGGAAACCACAGAAACAATAAATGAACAAAAAAAAGACAATCTAAATCCTGATGTTGAGGTTGGTGACGTTGTAGAATTAATTCATATGGATGACCCTTGGGGTATATCACCAATGACAAGAGGTATTGTTGTGGGATTTGAATCTATGGGGTCCATGGGAGAAAAGATTTTAGTTAGGTGGATTATTAAAACAGAAGAAGGTGAAGAAGAATTTAGAAACCTACCACTTATAAAAGATGTGGATTATTGGAGGATAGCTAACCCATTACTTCAAGAAGTAAGTGAAGAAAACCAGACAGACTTTGATTTGGAGAGGTTTGGTAATGTATTAGTAAAAGCCTACTTCAACTATGGTGGTGGATGGGGACAAGCACCAAAAAGATTTGTTGTTTATATAACACCATCAGGTACAGTAAAAGGAGTATCCCTCAACCAAGGAATGTCCAACAGAGAAGTACCATTTAAAGAGGGTGATAGGGTTGAATTGGCTGACTTAATTAAGTTTGAGGAAAATAGTAAGTTTGACTTACAAATGAAAGGAAGAATAAGGGAAAGTATAATTAAAGAACAAAGAGAAAGATATGATTTAAATAAGATGACACCTGCTCTTTGGAAAATACTTAAAGTGGTTGACAAATTACTAAATGGTATGTGGAATCCAAGAGAATTTAAAAATGTACTTAGTAGGTACTTTGATATGGTAACTCACACTGATGAGTTATATCTTATTTTAACATATAACAACACAGATATCCACCAATTAATGACAACCGCAAATTGGGAAGATATTAAAATACCAAGCTTATATGAAGTGGAAATAGAACATTATGGTTACGAACATGAAGAAACTCAAGAGGACGAATGTATAGATGGGTATGCTCAACATACAGGTGATGAGTGTGAATGTGATAAATATGAAGAATCACTGATTACTATAACAGACTCTGATGGGGACTCATACGAGGAATTGGTTAATTGTGTTGATATGGATGATAAACAACGGGATGAACATTATGATATAGACGACGAATCAGATTGTCCATGTGAAGAGTACTATACAAACCAATACACATTATACTGGAACTCTATCATACGTAAAACCATCCTATCAACCAGACCAATCCTAGAGATTGTAGGAGAAGATAGTTGGGACGAGGTTGACATTGAAGAAATAGAAAATAACGACCATTCTGATTATTTAGTAACTGAGGATGACGAGTACGATAATAATTATGATGAGTCAACAGACTGGGATGATTATGTGGATAAAAGTTACGAAATAATTGATGCGTCAGAAGATTATGAAATGGATGGTGCTGAGGACATTTACTTGATTAATCAAGTGTTATATGGAAATCCTAAATCTATAACAGAACAAGAACAATTAAAGATGTGGCCAACAGGACAATTTAACTTTCCGCTCCAACCCCGAGAAGATGGGGTTACTGTTGATAACGAAGACATTAAACATGTTGAAGATTCCTTACCAGATAATGTGGTGGAAATGATTTTTAAAAGATGGGATAAGAAAGGGGTAGATTTTACCATATTAAAAATATTAGGTATAACAGATGGTATAGACTTGATATCCACTATGTTACTAAAAAGATACATTCAGTATAGTCAAAACCCTATTCCAGTTTCATATACTTTCGATTGTCAGGACCTAGTAAAATTATTTGATACAAAGGAGGACTATGTTGAACATTATCTATGTGGTAAAGAGGAATTTTGGGACTCTTCAGAGTGGTTCCAATATGAATGGGAAAGTGATTGGATGTTAGATTCACTTGATGAAACTAATTGGAAAACTATTAGTAGTATTTTTGGTGGTGTATCTCAGGAAGTTGCAGAACACATACTATCTAAACAACCACAAAACGAAGAGGAAGAAGAACTAATAGAAAAATACGAGGAAGAAATAAGTGATATTAAACATTTTATAACGTGGGCAAATAATGACGCACATGAAGATGCGGTTAAGAGTGCTATGATTGAGGACATTGACGAAAAGATTTCCGAACACTTCAACTCAGAAGGAAAGATGATATCTGATGTAGATAAAGGTTGGAAAATTGAAGGTGACTTAAGAAATTGGATAAATGATAAATGGGATAATCCGGAAGATACGTTTGAATTTCACAATGATTATGTGGGAGAAACTATAGAAGGTGTTATGATGAACGAACTTGATGCACAGTATAACAAACCTGACATTCTATTTAGTATATTAATAGAAGAAGAGTATATGTTTGATGAGTATTGTGAGGGAAAACAAGGTGAGTGTTTACAAGTAGATAGTAAATTCTTTGATGGGTACTGGACACCAAATTACGACATTAATGAAATTCTAGCTGATAGATTGACTGAATTAACTTACCAACCAGAACCAATACAAGAACAAAGTGCTGATAGTCCAGGGGACAACATAAGTAATGATGAAGATAATAATTTAGATGAAACTCCCTTCACCAAACTAGACGTTAGTATTATGAATCGTTTAGCAAAAATCTTTTCAAAAGACGAAGTAAGAGAAATTTGGGAAGAAGCTGAGGAAAACATCCAAAGTGGGATATATGAAAAATTTATTAACTTTATAAAACTATTTGGTGAAAATATAAATGATAAAGAAGGATGGGCAAAGGCAACAAGGTTTGCAAAATGGACTGATGATAATTGGGACGAAGCTGAAAGAATAAAACAAATAGAATTAGATGTTACACCGGATACCACAATTTCAGATTTAGATTTTGGATTGGTTACACAACCCGTTAAAGAATGGCCAAGTTTATATAATATAGAAGGTAATGAATCTTATTGGGTAAAAGAATGGAGATATGGTGAAGGTGAGTTTGCTGGTTATGGTGAGGATGACGCACTAGAAAAGGCAAATGCTAATTGGTATGAACATGATATTGATATGGAATTTGGAGACCAAGGAGATACGGATGACCACGATTTGAATGTCAGTAACCCTAAATGGTTAAAAAGTTTAAAAGAGGCAAGAATACAAGGGTTAATATTTGAATCAGGTATGTTAAAAGAAATGGACTTTGATAGGTATGAATTATTAAAACTAGCAAAAAACACAAAAGGTGGTGTGAGTGGTGGTAGGTTAGAGGTATTTAAATTTTTAGAAAACCTAAGAGAGAGCGGTCTAGTAAACATGTTCCAATCAGTAGACTTCTTATGGTCAGGAAAACAATGGTTAATAAAATATCTAGACTTCAAACACCCAGAAAGACTAGAAGAACCAGATGAAAACATACAATATCTTTTAGATAATGCTGATAGAATGAGAGACGTATTGGTAGTAATCCTAATGGATAGAGCCGATAGAGAAGGTACGACACCAGAATTAGATAATATGAACAAAGAAATAAGACCACTAGCTCAAGACCTACTTAAGATTTGGGTAGCACAACTATAGATTATGAAAAAAGATAACTTAAATCCAGAATTAATGGTAGGTGATGAAGTGACGGTACTTTATGTTGATAAAAGTCATGGTACTCTGAATACACCTGAAAGATTTAAAGATTATGTGGTTATAGGGAGACTACATAGACAACCAGAAAATTGGGAAGGACCCGATGCTGATACCATTTATTATGTGATAGAACCATTAAGTGGTTATAGTGATAAGGAAACATTAGGGCGTATGTTAGCTGGCGGTGGAAGAAAAAGAGAAGAACACCTCTACCCAATAGGGGATTCGTGGATGTTAAGAAAAGGATTTTTAAGGGGAGAACTAGAAGAAGAACCTAATGAAATAGCTAGAACCTTATCTAAAGCTAGAAAACATGGTGTGGGGACAAGATTTCCAAAATCAGCCATAGAAGTTAACCCACAAAGATTTAGAAAATATACGAGAGACAAATACTTAAAAGAGAATAATCAACCAGGACTAAATCCTGAATTAAAAGTTGATGACATTATAAGAGTAATTGATGTTGATGGTGAACACGGA
>Ga0307488_10002149_pt1 | contig 16675 bp, 15 predicted proteins | sample SB02metaG_FD_202248 | JGI IMG/M metagenome (GOLD analysis project Ga0307488, IMG submission 202248) | Sea-ice brine microbial communities from Beaufort Sea near Barrow, Alaska, United States - SB 0.2 | ecosystem: Environmental > Aquatic > Marine > Coastal | place: USA: Alaska | collected... | reverse complement strand
TTGGCGGCATCAGTATTTGGCGCGTGCTAACCATTGCTCCTCTGCCTGCCGAGTACAAGGTGCAGAGTACCTTGCAGGCGGCGACCGTGACGGTGGGTACTATATTGCATGTTGAGGAAGAAATTCCCAGCAATGACGCAAAGGCCGCGTAGCCTCCGGCCTACTCCAAGCCTCCTCATCTAGCGTTAAACTGAAGCCATTCCAGGGCCCTATACGGGCCCATAAAAATCGCGCACAATTAGTCAGGTGATCGCCTACTGGGCGGGCAGCGTACACCCTTAATAAATACAAAATAATAATAATTAAAAAAAAAGGGAAACACCGAAAATGTCACTGACTCCCAAACGCCTAAGAACCGCCTCAATAGCCGCCCTAGCACTGCTGACAATAAGCTGTGCCGAAAAATTTCCGACCGCCGACTATCAAAGCCTCGGCGACCAATACGATGTGGTGATTGAGCGGGATATTCGCGGCGTGCCCCATATTATAGGCGAGCGCGATGTGGATGCCGCCTTTGGTTTTGCCTATGCCCAGGCCGAGGACAATTGGGAGTTGGTTTACGACACCATCGATTTTTATCGCGGCACCGCGGCCAAGACCAAGGGGCCCGACTCTGCAATCACCGACTTTTTGGTCAAGTGGCTGGGTATCTGGGATAACATTGACACCCATTACAGTACCGAACTCTCACCAGAGATCCGCGCCTATATCGAGGCCTATGCCGATGGCTTAAATTACTATGCTGCCATGCACCCTGAGCGGGCCGTGGCCGAACTGCCAATTACCGGCAAAGATATTATCGCCGGCTATATGTTCCGCCATATCCTCTTCTATGGTTTCGATGGCGTATTAAAAGAAGTCATGGCCAGCGAGCGCCGACAACCCATCAGCAGCGCCAATGGCGTCACCTACGACGACCTGCCCATAGGCTCCAATGCCATAGCCATTTCGCCGGCCAACAGCACTGATGGCGCGACACGTTTAGCGATTAACTCACACCAACCAGCGACCGGGCCTGTAGCCTGGTATGAGGCACATATTCAAAGTGGCGAAGGCCTCAATGCCATGGGTGGATTGTTCCCCGGCAGCGCCACTATAGGCGTCGGCTTTAATGAAAACATTGCCTGGGGGGCGACGGTCAATAAACCGGATCTGGTGGATGTCTTTGTTCTCGAGATAGACCCGGAAGACCCGCTGCGCTACCGCATGGATGGCAAGTGGCATTATCTTGAGATCACCGAGCTCGAGATTGACGTTAAATTATTTGGATTCTTGCCCTGGACTGCCACCGAACTGGGCCTGCGATCAGCCCATGGCCCGGTGCTGCAAACCGATCACGGCACTTACGCCATTCGTTACGCAGGCATAGGTGAAATGCGGCAAGTGGAACAGTGGCTGGCGATGAATAAGGCGCAAAATCTCGAGCAGTGGCGCGATGCCCTGCGTCTCCATAGCTTTGCCAGCTTTAACTTTGTCTACGCCGACCGCGACAGCAATATTATGTTTGTGCATAACTCCCTGACCCCGGTTCGGGTTGCCGGTTATGACTGGACACAGTATCTGCCCGGCGATGACAGCAGCCTAATCTGGCAAGGCTATATGCCTTTCGACCAACTGCCCCAGGTGATAAACCCGGCGTCCGGCTTTATCCATAGCGCCAATCAGAGCCCGTTTTTTATTACTGCTGAAGGGAGCAATCCAAAAATATCTGACTATCGAATAGAAGATGGCTTTCCGACACGCATGACCAATCGCGCGGTGCGGGGTCTGGAAATGTTTGCCGAACTGAGCCCGATCTCTGAAGCGGAGTTCTCGCAGATCAAGCACGACAACAAATACAGTCCCAATTCACGGGCGGTGAAATTTCTCCAGGGGGCAATCGATCTGCCGCTGGCTGATTCTGAGAAACAAGACTATCGCGATGCTCAAACCGCGATTCGCGACTGGGACCTGGCTACCGATATCGACAACCGTGGTGCCGCCATGTCCACCTGTGTTATCGGCGCCGAATGGCTGGCCGAACAGAAAGGCGAGCCGGCACCGGATGTCGCCGAAGCCTTCTATCACTGTGCCGACAAGCTGATGGCCGCCACAGGACGTATTGACCCACTCTGGGGTGACGTTAATCGTCATGTGAGGGGCGATCTCAATCTTCCAATTGCTGGTGGGCCAGATACCTTGCGCGCTATTTATGCCCTTGGTTTAGAGGAAGACGGCTATCAAACCAATATAGCCGGCGACGGGCTCTATTATTTCGTTTCTTGGGACGCAGACGGAGCGCAGAAAATTCGCGGCGTACATCAGTTTGGCGCGGCAACACTGGATCGCGAATCACCCCATTACGCAGATCAAGCCGAAGACTATGCCGCAGAAATTTTGCATGACCCGCTTTTTGATCCGGAGCTGCGTAAAGACAAAATTACGCGGCGCTATAAGCCGGGCGACTGAGGTGTAATTGCCACCCCTGCGCTCGGAAGAGTAGACGTACTACAGCAGAACCGCTTTAATGCCCCAGCGAGCCGCAATTAAATTTGACTGGTACCAAAAAGCATTCCCTATAAGAAGAATCATATGAGCAATCTTTTCACCCCTCTAGCACTGACCTCTGGGGCAACACTTAAAAATCGCTTTATTCTAGCGCCCCTGACCAACTCCCAGAGTCATGTGGACGGCACTCTATCTGATGACGAATATCACTGGCTGACCAAGCGTGCTGAAGGGGGGTTTTCTCTGACCATGACCTGTGCGTCACATGTTCAGGCTGTGGGGCAAGGCTTTCCTGGGCAGCTGGGTATTTTTTCCGACCAACATCTCGAGGGCCTAACCCGCCTTGCGGATGGTATTAAACAACATGACAGTGTCTCGCTGGTGCAACTGCATCACGCCGGTATGCGCTCCCCCGCCGAGTTGATTGGCGAGCCGCCGCTGTGCCCTTCCGACAACGAAGATTATGGCGCTCGCGCCATGACCACAGAAGAAGTCGAGCAACTAGGCGAAGACTTTATTGCCGCCGCTGAGCGTGCTGAAAAGGCCGGCTTTGAGGGTGTCGAAATTCACGGAGCCCACGGTTATATTCTCGCGCAATTTTTAAGCAGCACAATTAATCAGCGCCAAGATCAGTACGGCGGTAGTTTGGAAAATCGTGGGCGTCTTATTCGCGACATTATTGACGGCATTCGCAGTCGCTGTAGCAGCGGCTTTATTTTGGGTCTGCGCCTGTCGCCGGAGCGCTTTGATGTGGAGCTCGCCGATACGCTTGCGTTTACTCAAACTATTCTCAGTGACGGCAAAATCGACTTTCTCGATATGTCCCTGTGGGACGTTTTCAAAGAGCCCCAAGAAGAAGCGTTTAAGGGTCGCACACTGCTGTCCTATTTTACCGACCTTGAGCGCGGCTCTGTCGCCCTGGGAATAGCCGGAAAACTGCGCACCCCTGAAGAGATCCGTAAGGCCATGGCCGCCGGCATCGATTTCATTCTGCTTGGACGCGCCGCCATTTTGCACCATGACTACCCAATCCAGATGCAGGCTGATAGCGATTTTCAGCCGGCCTCTAATCCGGTCTCGGCAGAGCATTTACGCAGCGAAGGGCTAAGTGAAACCTTTGTTGATTACATGAGAAGCTGGAAGGGTTTTGTCGCTGAGTGACAGAATATAGACATCATTAAATGCAATTAAACTGGCTCGATGACGAAACCTCAGCGCCCAAGATGCTATCGGGTGGCTTCCCGGAAAAGATGGTCTTGCTTGATCTCGAGACCACCGGGGGCAAGGCGACTCATCACCGCATTATTGAAATTGGCCTGATAATAGTCGAACAGGGCGAAGTCATTGAGCGCTGGCAGTCATTTATCGACCCAGAAACGATGCTGCCGCCGTTTATTCAAAAGCTCACCGGCATAGCCCCAAGTATGTTGCGCGGCGCGCCGCTGTTTTCTCAGGTGGCGGACAAACTCCTCGCCTATCTGGATGGCCGCACATTAGTTGCCCACAATGCGCGCTTTGATTACAGCTTTCTGAAACAAGAATTTGAGCGTATCGGCGTCAGCTACAACACCGCGCCGCTGTGCTCGGTAAAATTTAGCCGCAGCCTCTATCCGCAGTTTAAACGTCACGGTCTCGACCAAATTATTCAGCGCTTCCAGCTGCCGATTGAGAATCGTCATCGGGCACTGGATGACGCGGAAATGATCCAACGGTTTTTTCTTAAATCCTCGGCATTGTTTTCCGATGAAGAGATCGGCGCCACCTGTGCCAGCCTGTTAAAAAATCCAGCACTGCCGCCATTGTTAAAAGCCAGCGCCCTGAAAAAACTGCCCGCCTCCGCTGGGGTCTATTATTTTTACGATGCCAATGGCGCGCTGCTCTATGTGGGCAAGAGCGTTAATATTCGCACGCGCGTGATGAGTCATTTTTCTGGAGATCACAGCAACCCCAAAGATCTGCAGATTAATAACAAACTGGCGCATATAGACTTTGAAAAAACGCCGACGGATTTGGGCGCGCAGATTCGCGAGAGCAATCAGATCAAAGCGTTGCACCCGCTGTATAACCGCCGCCTACGTAAAACCAAAAAACTATACCAATATCGCTGCGATGAAGACCAAAACGGCTACCAACGCATTGCCATTGAAGCGGTGGAGTTAGAAACGGCTAACGAATCCGATAACGCTGAAGAACGTTTTGGATTATTCCGCTCACCGCGGCAGGCATCGAAGCAGATGGAAAAACTTGCCGACCGTTATTTTCTCTGCCATAAATTGCTCGGACTGGAATCGGCCGTCGCCACTGAGAACCAAAAACCCTGCTTTCGTGCACAGCTGAAAAAATGTTTTGGCGCCTGCCACGGTGCCGAAAGCGCAGACAACTACAATGAGCGAGTTAGCGCAGCGCTGAAAACCTACCAGCTGAAAATGTGGCCCTACCCGGGACCGATTTTGATTGAAGAGCGGGATATGCAGGAGCCGGAACAGGTGGCCTTTCATATTGTTCACAACTGGCGCTACGTCGCCAAGCTGACATTGATCGAGGATCTCTATGATCATGGCTATCAGCTCGCCGATACTAGACAGAGGGCCAGCCATAATTTAAATCACAGCGAGTCCCAGTCAACCAGCCCCAGCGATGATCGCTTTGATCTGGATATCTACTTTATCCTAGTGCGCTTTCTGGTGGACGCCGAAAAAATGAAGATGAACAACCTCAAAATCTGGCCGCTTACCGCTTCCTCCGTCTAAATGTAACTACCTGAAGGTATATCGCAGTAGCAGAGCCAAATTCGCTTTCGCTATATTTCACCTTGTATATTAGATATATCTAATTTAGACTTACCTCAATTAAAGCGTTATTGATCTGGCCTCGAAAGCTATATTAATAGCCCGCCTCCGTCTCAATATGAATTTTAGGAATAGACTCCATGCCGTCGTCAGCACCAGAAAACCGCATGTTAGTGGATGCAGCTGCTATAGCTGAGTTACAGCAGCACGCGCAGCAGGCGGCGGAACTGCTCAAGCAACTGGGCAATCAAAATCGATTGATGATTCTCTGCTCCTTGATCAATCAGGAACTCTCTGTCGGTGAGTTGCACAAACTTACCCACCTCAGCCAGTCGGCCCTATCGCAACATTTGGCGTCACTGCGTAAGGCGGAGTTAGTTCAGACGAGACGTGAAGCACAGACCATTTACTACAGCCTACTCGGGGATAAATCGATAAAGATTATTAGCGTTTTAAAATCGATTTATTGCCCTTAACCAAGATTGAGGTATAGCCATGAACTCGGCACCCAAAACCATTTCTGCCAGTGCGTTTAAAGAACTGCTTAAGGGCAATCAGCAACCTCAGGTTGTCGATGTGCGCACAGCCGCAGAAGTCGACACCCAGTTTCTTCCGGGCAGCGCGCACTTCCCTCTACAGGAACTCAATTGTGCGGAGGTCAAAGCCCACCTTCAGCAGCAGGGGCAGGATCCGCAGCAGCCGGTCTATCTGCTCTGCGCCAGCGGTCAACGGGCCACCCGTGCGGCGGAGCAACTGCAAAACGAAATAGGCTGCCCTCTGGTGGTTATTGATGGCGGTATAGGTGCCTTGAATAGCGCTGGCGTCGCCATTAAACAGGGTGGCGGTACGCTGATATCACTGGAGCGTCAGGTGCGTATTGCCGCCGGGTCGCTGGTGGTAATCGGTGTCGCGCTGGGCGCGCTAGTTCATCCTGGATTTTATGGCCTCGCTGCTTTTGTCGGTGCCGGACTGGTGTTTGCCGGCGTCAGCGACAGCTGCGCTATGGGTATGATGCTGGCGCGGATGCCGTGGAATAACAGCAGCGCTAGCAAACAATAAATGGAGTACTCAAAGTGATTTTCAGACAACTATTTGACCAGGAGTCATCCACTTACAGCTATCTGCTTGGCGACCAAGCAAGCGGAGAAGCCCTATTCATAGACCCAGTGTTAGACAGCACAGAGCAAAACCTGCTGTTGCTTAAACAGCTCGGGCTGAGCCTGAAAATCGCGGTGGACACTCACACCCATGCCGATCATATTACCGGCCTTGGCAAACTGCGCGAGCGCACCGGCTGCACCACCATGATGGGGACGCAGTCACTGGCCACCTGCCTTTCAGATACCTTTGCCGATGGCGATAAAATCTCGGTTGGCACTATAGAGCTCGAGGTGATTTACTCTCCAGGACACACCGATGACTCCTACAGTTTTTATCTGCCCCAGCATGATGGCGGCATGTTATTTAGTGGTGACACCTTATTGATTCGCGGAACCGGACGCACCGATTTTCAAAATGGCAGTGCCGAAGAGCAATACCAAAGCCTATTTAATCGACTATTGCAGCTGCCGGAAAACACTGCGGTCTATCCAGGCCACGATTACAAAGGCTGGACGCTCAGTAGTATCGGCGAAGAAAAGCAGCACAATCCGCGCCTGCAAGTGTCCAGCCAACAGGCCTATATTGACCTGATGGCGGCACTGAAGTTACCCAGCCCAAAGCTTATGGATATAGCTGTGCCGGCTAACCAGTCTTGTGGAAACCTATCCACAGGCTGAAATAGCCGAGCCAAAAAACGGTCGGCTATTTAGTAGCAGTCAGTTTTTTCTGCAGCGCCATGGTCTGCTTGGTGGCCGCAAAGACGCTCAGGGAAGGATCAGCCTGACCGCGGCGACCCAGGGCATCGATCTGACTGTAAAACCAATACTGAGTAGCAAAGCCCGCCATAGCGCGCAGCGGTTTCCAACTCTGTAAAAATGACAGCCACTTAGGGAATAGCGACAGCGCATTTTCATAGCGGGGCAGTTCATCCAAACCATTGATAAGCTGATTCGGCGCATCGGTCATCACACACATGGGGCGACCCAGCCCGATCAAATCGGCACCGCCACTATCCAATGCCTGTTGCATGGCTAAGCGCTGACGAAAGCCACCCGTGACCATCAGCGGCACTGAAACATGCTTGCGCATGGCCAGGGCAAAGTCGACAAAATAGGCTTCGCGAACCATGGTAGATTCTGCCACCTGCTGCTTTTCTTCCTCTTCCATACCCTGCAGGCCGAGCAGCTTAGGTTGCTCATAGGTGCCGCCGGATATTTCAATAAGATCGACGCCGGCCTGTTCCAACCATTCGACAACCTGCAAACTCTCTGCAAAATCAAAACCGCCTTTCTGAAAATCGGCGCTGTTGAGCTTCACTGCCACCGGAAACTCGGGGCCCACCGCCTCTCGCACGGCTGCCACGGAATCTAACAGTGCACGGGCGCGATTAGCGAGACTGCCGCCATAGTCGTCGGTACGCTGGTTGCTGCGCGGACTGAGAAACTGCGAGAGCAGATAGCCATGGGCAGCGTGCACCTGTACCCCAGTAAATCCAGCGTCTTTGACTGCCGCGGCGCAGACTGCAAAGCGCCGCACGATCTCTTCGATTTCAGTAATGGTCAATGCCACTGGCTGGCCAAACTGGCCGCCGGGCAAACCCACTTTAACTGCGGAGGGTGCCTTTGGATTGGGGTTAATGTTCTTCTGAGTCTGGCGACCGGCATGACTTATTTGGGCCCAAAACTGGTTGCCATTGCGCGTTGCCGCGGTGGCCCAGCGCGACAGCGCCGCGTGCATTTCAGGGCTGGGCGGGCAGTCAATCACCACATTGCCCGGGCGCTCAAGATGGTCGCGATCGATCTGAATATTGCCTGACAGTAACATTCCCGAACCGCCATCGCTCCAGATTCCATAGAGGGTTTCAAGCTCGATTCCTGGCACGCCACCGGCGCTGGCCAGACCCTCGGTCATGGCGGCTTTGGCAAAGCGATTGGGAATTTTCGCGCCGCAGGGAAGCAGCAGGCTGTCGGTAAAATTAATGCTCATGGCGTTTTGGCTCTTATTCTTAGGTGAGTGATTAATGAATAATAAGCCTGTAATACTAGCTTGAAAATCCCTGTCCGGGTAGTCACTTATTGAGCCATTTAATTTACCGGCAGTGTTATAGTTCCTGCCTAAGATCGCTGAGTTAACAGTGACAGCTTTATCTCTTATAAGGTAAAAAATGAATTATTCCTATTACGAAGAGCTCGCTAAAACCACCAATGAGCTGACGGTTGATGATAGCTGGACTCAGGGACGCAGTGTCTTTGGCGGTCTGACTGCCGCCATGGTACTGACCTATATCGAAACCCAGACCGGTCTTAAAGACTCCAATCTACGCACTATTAACATTCATTTCTGCGGCCCTGCGAACGAGGGCGAGCCCTGTGAACTGCAGTATAAAATTCTCTCTGAAGGCAGGTCTGTGGTTCAAGTTGAAGGTCAGCTACTGCAAAACGGCGCGGTCAAAACGCAGGTTATCGCCTGTTTTGGTCGCCAGCGCATTTCTGGTATTCGGGTTATCCAACCACCCCTGTTATTTGAAAAACTCCCCGAAGAAGGCATGAAGATGCCTTTTATAAAAGGTGTAGCGCCGGGCTTTGTAGAATATTTGGACACCCGCTTTACCAGTACAGCCCTGCCCTATAGTGGCAGCAGCGAAGCTGTAATAAGCGGCTGGATACGTTTTGAAGACCGCCCAGAAGTATTTTCCGACAGCGCCATACTGGCACTGATTGATGCCTGGCCTCCGGCTGTTATGCCGATGTTAAGCCAGCCGGCACCGACCAGTTCGATCACTTGGAATGTTGAGTTTATTCAGCCTCGTGAAGCACTGGCAGCGGACGATTATCTCTATTACCACTGTGAGGTGGTGCAGGCAGCTAGCGGTTATGCCCACACTGAAGGAAAAATTTATCACCCCAATGGTCAGTTGCTGGCACTGAGCCGACAGCTGGTTGGGGTTTATGACAAACCGAAAAAATAGAATAAAAATAACACTACTTAGATAAGGATTCATCATGAGCAGACATATTCTCGACAGTGCAAAGATCCATCCGGCGATTCAGGAGTCGGTGGCCACCAAGAACCTGGATATTGTTGAAGAGGTTCAGCAGGCTATTGCCAACAACAAAATAGTCGTGGTGGGTATGGCCCAGAATCCAGCGCCGAAAAGAACCCGCAAAACCCTCGATGCTCTGGGAGCTGAACACGCCTATCTGGAATATGGCAGTTACTTTTCCCTGTGGTATCGACGCAATGCGTTAAAGATGTGGACCGGCTGGCCGTCCTTCCCGATGATCTTTGTAGACGGGGTATTAATCGGCGGCAACAGTGACCTCAATGCGCTGGTTGAGAGTGGCGAGTTTGCCAAAATGCTCGGTAAATAATGACCCGTTAATCAATATTTTTCACCTATCAAACTAGACCGGATCAGCCCTGATCCGGTCTATGTTCTCCCTATCTAATCCATACCTTCCCTACTTAACCGTTATTTCAATCACTTCAGAAAGTACCGGTGGATTGTGCGGAATATGCGCATAGTTGCCCAGCAACAGTTGCAGACGATGCGTTCCAGGCGCTAGCGTCAGGGTTGTCTCGGTCTGCCCTTTACCAAAGTGACGAACATTCTCCGATGCCGGCAATGGCATGGTCATATCCGGCATCTGCTCAAGATCGATCAACAGATGGTGATGACCAGAGTTCGGCGTATCTGTTCCTGCGGGCGCTACCTGCATTCCCTCTATCCCGAATACTACCTTCACCTCACCACCACTGATCTGCTGGCCATTGGCAGGCTCAATAAAATAGACCTTAGCATCTGCTGCGGTTGCCGCTTGCATGCTGCCATGATCCTGATGCTCATGTGCACCGGCCTCGCCAGGCAGGTGTCCTCCTGCAACAGCGGTGAGTGGAAATAGTGCCGATGCAGCCAACAATAGAGCCGGTGAAAAACCTAAAACCTTGATCATAATGTATTCCTCAAATATAAATTTAATGCCCCTGATGACCATCGCCATTTCAATTTTCGACTATGGCATAATGTTTCAGAAGAACCCCATCTTATCCATTTAAAGAGATAAGAGTAATAATAAAAATCAGGCCGCACCATGGCGCTATTGTTATCGACAATATCTCGCGCAAATCTGATCAAACAGGTTTACCGGCTGCTATTGCTCTGTGCATTGGTATTTTGCAGCGCTGCTGTATCAGAGCCAGTAGAAAGCCCAGAGACCCTAACACTTTCCCAGCGCTGCCCCGCAAGCTTTATGCTCAGCGACGACAACCAGTGTCTGCTACGCAATCTCTACCAACTCTACGACTCATTGGGCGACCATGGCATCGGCGGACTGAAAACCGCCCTGCCGACCCACCGCGACGGCTTTAGCCCGCAGCAGATTGATCTCGGCCGACTACTGTTTTTTGATCCACTGCTATCAGCCGATCAGTCCGTCTCCTGCGCCAGTTGCCACAGTCCCAGTCAGGGCTTTAGCGATGGCCTAGGGCGCAGTGTCGGCATCCATGGGCAACAGGGCGCGCGCTCGGCACCGAGCCTGTGGAACAGCGCCTTTATCAAAAACTTCTTTTGGGATGCCCGGGCCCATAGCCTCGAGGAGCAAGCACTGAGCCCCCTATTTTCGCCTCAGGAAATGGGCAACAACCCCAGCCAGTTAATCAGCAGCCTGCAAGCGATAGACGCTTACCCAAAACTCTTTAAACAGGCTTTTCCCAACACTGAGGCTCTAAGCCTGGAGCAGATTGCGACGGCTCTGGCAGCCTTTCAAAGCTCGTTGATTTCCCTTAACAGTCGCTACGATCAATATGCCCATGGCTATGCCGAGGCGCTTAATCAGCAGGAGATCGAAGGGCTAAATATCTTCCGCTCCTTTGTTGCACGCTGCTCCCAGTGCCATATGCCGCCGCTGTTCACCAATCAGCAGATCGCCGTGATCGGCACCCCCGAACCCGAGGGCATGCCCCGGGATATAGGCGCCGAGAAAACCTTCGACTCAGTTAAATTAAAGGGCGGTTTTAAGGTGCCAAGTCTGCGCAATATTGCCGAGACGGCGCCCTATATGCACTCCGGACGCTTTCAAACACTCCGTGAAGTGGCAGAATTTTATAGCGGTGGCCGCGGACATGCAGTGCCTGAAGGAGAAGAGCTGCTGCTCCACTGGCATATCTCCGAACCCAATTTAAACGCCGACGAGCTCGATCGTCTGGTGGACTTTATGCGCACCCTCAGCGACAGCAGTCTGCTGCCCATCATTCCACAATCAGTGCCATCGGGACTGAAAACCCTGAGCGAGAAAAATCATGAAAAAACTTAAAATACTGGGCCTTATTATCGTCGTGGCAGCCTTTGTTGGCGGCTGGCAATTGGGGCACCAGCGCAATGACGCACCGCAGATCACCAGCAGTGTCGGTGGTGTCAGTTATGGCGGCGGCGCTGAGACAAACAGTGCAGGCAGGACAAACACTGCCCTGCCAGTGCGCACCGCCATCGGCCAAACCTTAACCGTGAATCCCGGCGACTCGATTCAGGCCGCGGTGGAAGCGGCACAACCCGGCGATACCATTCAAGTGATGCCCGGCCTCTATTCGGAAACCGTCTATATAGACAAAGACGATATTCATCTGGTGGGTGTTATTCAGGCTGGGGAGCGCGCCACTCTGGATGGCCTCGGCAAACTCAACGATGCAATTCTCTATTCCGGCAATAACATTCTTATCGCCAACTTTAAAATTACCCGCTACAAAGGCAATGGCATCATGAGTCAGGCGGGGAACAATTTTGAGATTCGCAATAATATAATTATCGACACCGGCATCTATGGAATTTTCCCCCAGCTCGGCGTCAACGGTCTGATTGAGCATAATATTGTCTCAGGTATTGCCGATGCCGCGATCTATGTGGGCATGAGCGACAATATCCATGTCGCCCACAACCAAGTCTTCGACAGCGTCGCCGGCATTGAAATTGAAAACAGCCGCCACGCCATAGTCGAGAACAATTACGTCCACAACAATACCGGCGGCATCCTCGCCTTTATCACCCCGGGCCTGCCGATCAAAACCACCTTCGATGTCATTATTCGCAACAACTTTATTCTTGACAACAATATCCCCAACTTTGCCGCGCCTGGCTCCACCGTGGCCGGCATTCCTTCGGGCACCGGCATTCTGGTGATGGCTGCCGACGATGTGATTATCGAAGGTAATATTATCGTCAACCACAAAGTCGCCGGCATATTGATCAATGACCACGGCAATGCACCGGGCCTAACCCTCGACCCAGACGTTGACCCCAATGCCGACCGCGTGATGATTCTCGACAATGTGATGCACAACAATGGCTATGACACTATTGATCTAGTGCGCGCATTTGCCCTCACCGAATTCCACACCGGCGATATAGATATTTTCCAGATCGGCCCCAGTCAAGATAGCTGTATTATCAACCGCCACCGCTACCAGCATGTCGGCATCGGCGATTTTGGCGAATGTGATTTTACCAATACCGACAGCACCCACAGCTACCTCTTAGCCGGCGGTGCCAAGCCGCGAGTCATAGAGTCGGGGGAGCGCGGTGAAATCGCTTATATGGGTATCTGCGCTGGCTGTCATGCTTACGACGACGTGTTGATTGGTCCTTCCATAAGAGATATTCAGGCGATGTACGCGGGTAATGCGGAGGGTATTGTTAGCTATATTAATGCGCCGTTTAAAATCCGCCCGGATTATCCGGAGATGCCGGCGCAAAATTACTTGGATGCAAAGACGCAGTTGGCAGTAGCTGAATACCTGCTAAATATTCAGCTTGGACAAAGCCAACCTTAGTAGCCAGCTAATCAAGGCAGATAGGTCCGCAGGTAAGTGAGCATATTCTCGCCCATCACCTTGCGGATCTGCTGCTCGCTGAGATTGGCATCCAGCAGCGCCTGGGTGATTACAGCCATTTCGCTGCCATCAAAAGAGGTTGTCACAGTGCCATCAAAATCAGAACCCAGAGCAACATGATCCTCACCCACTAGGCCGATGCCATAGACAATCGCCTCGGCCACAGTGGCTGGGCTGTTGCCACAGATAGCCCCATCCCAAAAGCCCACAGCAATCAATCCACCTGCTGCGGCAATCTGCTCCATCAGCCCATCGCTAATATTACGCGGCGAATCACAGTGACCCTGAAAGCCGGTGTGGCTGACGATTAGCGGCTTATCGCTAAGTGCCAGAGTATCGACCACCACCTGCTCTGAGGAGTGTGAGACATCCAACATAATTCCGAGCCTAAGCATCTCGGACACAGCGTCGCGACCAAACTGCGTTAAGCCTGCCCCGCTAGTGCCATGGAGTGAACCGCCGAGTTTATTATCAAAGAAATGCTGCAGGCTCATCATACGAAAGCCGTGATTGTACAGCCGCTGAATATTCGCCAGATCGCCGTCCAGTGCATGGGAACCCTCGGTGCCCAGCAGACCGCCAATCAATCTTGGATTGCTCTGGCGACGCTTTAGAAACTCTGCAAGGTCAATGCGCGACCGAACCAAGATTAAATTGTCCGGATCATGGGCAGCTAGGTGATGTAACTTGTCGGCCTGAAACAGAGCGCGCTCAGTCAGGCTAGTCCAGGTGACAGTGGGCCAGCGTTGAGCCATAACCAGCAGGGTAATATTATCGCTAGCATCGCTACTATTAAGCTCATAGTTTTGACCGCTGGGAGATTTGGTTACCGTGGTAAACATCTGCAGCCCCATATTGCCCCGCTGCATGCGTGGAAAATCGAGATGACCGTAGTCATACTCTTCACTTAAATTACGCATCCATAGCAGGCTATCTGCATGCCAGTCACCAATCAGTAAACTGCTGTGCAGCTCTTGAGCCTGAGGAGAAATCACGTAGGGCTGATGCTCAACCACAATATTTTCCCGCTCATCTAAAATCGCCGGAGCGAAGGCAAGAAAAAGACCCAGGGCGAGCAAAAGGACTAGAACAAAAATACTGAAAATTCTTTTCATTTTAATATGCTTTTTTGTTTAGTGAGGCTAGTGAGTGAATCTAGTGAGACTAGTGAGTGAGACTAGAAGGAGCAGCTATTTATTAAATCTCGTCGTAACCATGCAATTTATTAATTCTGATTACCGCCTGCACCTCGTCAACATAGACCTGACGCAGCTCTGAATAATAGAGCAGGGTCTGTGCCAGCTGATGACCATTAGCACTGCTCTCAGCCGTGCTCAGCTCAGCTCGGAGCACACGCAAATCTTTATAGGCGCGGTGGGTATTCAAATTGTGGAGATAGGCTTCGACTGCAGCGGCCACGGAATCAAACTTAGCCACCTCATGCTTGCTGTCTGCCGAGCGGCGCAGAGGCACCAGGCCACAGCCTTTCTGGTAGCACCACTGACCAAACAAATTGTTTCCCTGACGGGCAAAGCGCGATGTTCCCCAGGCCGACTCTATGGCGGCCTGAGCCAGAACCAATGAGGGCGGCAGTGGTGCAACGCGGAGTAATAGCGTATCAATAATCTGCTGATTCCCTGCACCCTCGACGGTATCCACACCCTCTATCTCAGCGCCCTCTATATCAACACCATAGCGATCAGCCAACTGCAGCAAGTTGCGCTGCTGAAAGAATGACAGCTGATCAACGTCAGCGGCCATTTCTTCAAGGTCGGCTCGCTGCTCGATAATCAACTGATTACCGGCAGAGACCAGGGGCAACATATAGCCAAAAAACGCCGTTTTCTTCTGCTTCACATCGCTGTAGCCACTAAAATCTGGCAGCGGATGCCGATCGGCACCCATGCTGTAGAGGCTCACTACAGCGACTAACAAGACAGCAAAAAACACCTTACTACGGAGTAAACTCATCATGCTTTGAGGTCCGCGAGTAATTTACGCGCTGCCAAAAAGAAGAATGCCGCCGAGAGCAAATTGACAAATGAGACTATGCCCAAGGCATAACGCAGTGACTCAGAACCATAAGCGGGGGCCAGCATATCGCTGATCATACCCACAACCAGCGGTCCTAAACCCAAACCAATGAGGTTTAGAATAAAAAACAGAATGGCCGAGGCCATAGCCCGCATGCTTGGACTGACCAAGGTGTGGGCGATAGCAATGGTTGGCCCCAGATAAAAAGCACCCAACATAGTGGCAAAGAACAGAAAGCCCAGGGCCAGTCTCGGATCGCCAATAAACACCGCGGTAACCATCAGCGGTACACTGCAGGCCGCGGGAATTCCCGAGATCCACAGATACCAGCGTTTGTCATTTGCGCCGTAGCGATCGGCCAAGACACCGCCCATATACGTACCCAGCGCTCCACCAATACCGGTAATCAGCGCCAGACTGGTGCCCACCTCCAAACTGGTGAAACCGTGAGAGCGAATTAAAAATGACGGGGTAAAGTTACCAATACCATAGCTGCTAAAGGCATTGAGGCCAGCGGCGATGGCAAACAATTTGAAGGAGCCAAAACCTTTAAGGGTACGCAGGGTTTCGCCGAAGGTTGCTGGCGCTTCTAGAGCGCGACCTTCAAGGCCACCGCGAACCGGCTCACGAATTGTCAGGCGAACTAATATAGCCACCAAAAAGCCTGGCACACCGACCACGAAAAAGGCCACGCGCCAACCAAACTCACTGTTGATCCAGCCGCCAATCAGAAAGCCAAATAGAATACCCAGATAGACACCAGTGGAGTAAAACGACAGGGCACTGCCGCGCTTCTCAGCCGGATAATAATCAGAAATCATCGAATGGGATGGGGGACTGCCGCCAGCTTCGCCGACACCGACGCCAATTCGCGCTAACAGGAGCTGCCAGAAGTTCTGGGTAAAACCAGAGAGTGCTGTCATGCCACTCCAAACCGCTACCGCCATGGAGACAATATTACGACGGTTTCCCACATCAGCCCAGCGGGCAATGGGTATACCCACACTGACGTAAAAGATGGCAAAGGCGAAACCGGTGAGCAGACCGAGCTGAGAATCAGACAGGTCCATATCCACTTTGATCGACTCTTGCAGGATGACCAGAATCTGCCGGTCAATAAAATTAAGCGCGTAGACCAGTGTTAATAGAACCAACACATAACGGCGATAACCATTGGATACAGGAGTAGCTGTTGATTCAGGCGACTTTGCAGGAGCCCCTTCAGGCAAAGATGGGTCGGTCATTGAATACCTCGATTATTTTTATTTTTATTTTTATTTTTATTAGCGCTTTAATAGCGCGTCTCAATGTAACACCTAAATCAGCAAACTAGAAAGTATTCTCCATAGCTCACTGAGGTATCTGAAAACCTTACATATTGT
>Ga0307488_10002148_pt1 | contig 16682 bp, 14 predicted proteins | sample SB02metaG_FD_202248 | JGI IMG/M metagenome (GOLD analysis project Ga0307488, IMG submission 202248) | Sea-ice brine microbial communities from Beaufort Sea near Barrow, Alaska, United States - SB 0.2 | ecosystem: Environmental > Aquatic > Marine > Coastal | place: USA: Alaska | collected... | reverse complement strand
CTACACATTTGGAGTGAATCTATTATAATACACCTAAATAGGGAGATCAAATTAGACATTGATCTAATATTGTAGACAATATTGCCATACAGGGTGTTATTTAGGTTTTGATAATATTGAGTTTATGCTGTTAATTAGAGTAAAGCCCTAGTGCCACTCCCTTTGGACAGTTAGAATACCTCCTCTATAAGTCTTAAGATCGTTACTGTGTATATAGCCAACCTACCTTTCGTAGAAAATGCCTGTCATTACTTTGAAGCCATACGGCATCTTTCGATGCCTTTGTTATTGGATTCTAGCCGCCCAGCGAGTCATTTTGGTCGTTACGATATCGCCATGGCTGCTCCACTGGCTGTGATTAGCCATAAAGACGGTGTGACTAAAGTTGAGCAAAACAACGCTATTAAAGTAATGGATATAGACCCTTTTGATTTAATTGGTGAATTGCAAGGTGAGTTGCTGGCCGATACGAGCAAACTGGCCCAAGCCCAAGGTATTCCTTTTACTGGTGGTGCTGCAGGACTATTTGGTTTTGACCTAGGCCGCTCCATAGAAACTCTGCCAGTAATTGCGGCGGCAGACATAGCAATGGAACACCTGTGCATAGGTATTTACCCTTGGGCCATTATTACCGACCATGAGTTACAAACTAGCTATTTGGTAAGCCAGCTTGATGAATTAAGCAGCCAAGCCTTAATGGCCGATATTCTTCAAGCTAAACCCATAGTAGACAAAGACTTCAGTCTCAAACGGGACTTTGTATCGAACATGACACAAGAACAATATGCTGAAAAGTTCCACCGTGTCATTGATTATATTCATGCTGGAGACTGTTATCAGGTCTGTTTGGCTCAACGTTTCGATGCGCCATATAAAGGTAATCCATGGCAGGCCTATAAACAGCTTCGCCTGGTATCCCCTACTCCATTCAGTGCCTATATGGAAACATCAGAAGGTGCCTTACTGAGCTTGTCACCAGAACGGTTTTTACAGGTGGATAATTGCCAGGTAGAAACTAAACCGATTAAAGGCACCCGCCCAAGAGGCAAAACAGACGCTGAAGACCAGCAGTTATACGAAGAGTTGGCGGCAAGTCCAAAAGACCGTTCTGAAAACGTAATGATCGTTGATTTACTTCGAAACGACCTGAGCAAACATTGTCTGCCATTTTCTGTAAAGGTGCCTAGTTTATTTGCCATTGAGAGCTACAGTAACGTACATCACCTTGTCACTACAGTTACTGGAGAGTTGGAATCTAGTGAACAGATTTTACCTTTGTTAAGAGGTGCTTTCCCAGGTGGTTCGATCACCGGAGCGCCTAAGTTGCGTGCTATGGAGATTATTGAAGAATTAGAACCTCATCGCCGAAGTGGTTACACGGGTTCTATTGGTTACATAAGTAGCAATGGCCGTATGGATACTAATATTTGTATTCGGACTTTAGTCACTAATGCGAAGGGTGATGGCGGCGGCCATATTTATTGTTGGGCCGGAGGTGGCTTAGTAGCAGATTCTGAATGTGACGCTGAATACCAAGAAACCTTTGATAAGGTAAATAACCTGCTTAATGGTTTGAGTAAACTTTGAATCAGAGGTGCTTTAACTACTTACCTTATAGGTAGTGTTTTAGGCTCAAACAAGGCATCAAGTTCTTGTTGCGTGTGGCATTTTTGGGCTTCATTTACTTTGCTTTTGGTGAGGTTGGGTGCAAAGGCTTCTATAAAATCGTACATATAACCCCGTAGGAAAGTACCCTTTCTAAAGCCAATATTTGTGGTGCTATGAGCAAACAAATGACTTGCATCCAACGCCACTAAATCGCCATCTAGTTCAGGTTCATATGCCATAGACGCAATGATACCCACTCCAAGACCTAGCCTAACGTAAGCCTTAATAACATCCGAATCGACCGCAGTAAAAACTACTTTTGGCTCTAGATTGGCAATATTAAAAGCGTCGTCCAGTTTAGAACGTCCAGTGAAACCAAATACATAAGTAACAATAGGGTGCCTGGCTAGCTCTTCTAAAGACAACTTTTCTACCTGGGCTAGGGGGTGGTCTTTAGGCACAACGACAGATCGGTTCCAGTGATAACAAGGCATCATTAATAAATCACTGAATTGATCTATGGCTTCGGTAGCAATAGCAAAATCCACTTGGCCATCTGAGGCCAAACTAGCTATTTGTTTAGGTGTGCCCTGCTGCATATGTAATGATACATCAGGGTACTGGCCAATAAAGTTATTGATTACCTTAGGCAATGCATAACGTGCTTGGGTGTGGGTTGTGGCAATAGACAAAGAGCCTTTAGTTTCATCAGTGTATTCTTGAGCCTTACGTCTAATACCATCGACCTTTAAAAGGACATCGTTAGCTGACTCTAAAATGGATTTTCCTGCAGGGGTAACGTGAGTGAGGTGCTTGCCACTTCTAGAAAAAATTTCTACTCCTAGCTCATCTTCTAGTAGGCGAATCTGCTTACTTATGCCTGGCTGCGATGTAAATAAACTCTGGGCTGTAGCCGACACGTTGAGGTTGTGTTTTTCTACTTCACAGATGTATTTTAGCTGTTGTAACTTCATAAACACGTTATACCGTATAAGATTATCTGCAAATAGTAACACATATAACAAAAAAGCATATCGGTATAGTTACAGCGTATTAACCTTTTTCAAGAGGTTAACTAAATCATCTATGGCGGGAACACCAACAACTGTTTCTGAATACAGCTGACCTTGGGCATCGTAAAACACAAGTGCTGGAGGCCCTACCAAACGCATACCCTGCATCAGCTGCTGTGCTGCCAGGCTGTTAACAGTGACATCTACTTTAACCACCTTGAAATCCGCCAAGGCAAGTTTCACGCGATCATCGGTAAACACAAAGCTATCTAATTCTTTACAGGAAATACACCAGTCAGCATAGAAATCTAACATTACAGGCTGCTTATCCAGTTTTGCTTGCTGTAACAAAGGCGCTAGCGCATCAGGCAAAATTTTAGTGAAATTCAACGTGGGCACCCTGCCCTGAACCATGCTGTTGGTTTTGCCGTCAACCAGTTCACCCAACGGTTGCAATAGGCTCCCTGTGCCAGCGATCTGCCCTACAGCCAGGACGATTCCGTAAAGACCTAAAAACATCGCGAATGTATAGCTTATTACCGCAGCAGATACTGTCTCTAAAGGCGGTTGCCAGCGATGATGTAAGGCCAACACCAGGGCGATAATAATGGCTATAAGTGCAACCAGCATAAGAGTTGCCTCTGGCCAAACACGGTCGGTCATCCATAGGGCCATTAACAACATTAAAAAACCAAAACAAACTTTTATTCGCTGCATCCATGGACCCGTTTTGGGAATCCATTTGCTCGCTGAAGTTCCCACCAATAGCAATGGCACGCCCATACCTAAACCCATAACAAACAAGGCAAAGCCACCGGTGACTGCATCCCCAGTTTGGGCGATGAATAATAGCGCTCCAGCTAACGGTGCCGCTACACAAGGTCCTACCACTAGCGCAGACAATATGCCCATGACTGCTACACCGGTATATTGACCGCCTAATTGGTTATCGCTAATCGAATTTATTTTGTTTTGTATAGATTGTGGCATTTGCACATTAACCCAGCCAAACATAGCCACAGCAAAGAGCACAAACAATGCAGCTGTGGTGCCTATTACTGCAGGGTGTTGTAATGCAATTTGTACGTTTGCACCACTTAGTCCTGCAACGACTCCGGCCACACTATATGTTGCTGCCATAGATAACACATAAATGAGGGATAATAAAAAGCTTTTGGCTGGTCCTGGTTTGGGATTAAGGCCCACAATAATGCTCGACAAAATAGGCACCATAGGTAATACACATGGCGTAAACGCTAAAGCCAGACCGGCAAAGAAGAAAATGACTAACAAGGTCGCAAGAGACGTGTTTTCGAGATTTTGTATGAACCAATTGGCATTAGTGCCACTAGCTTTTGACCAGTCTGTAGCTTGTATCTCTAATGGCTGGCTAACTGCCGTAGCAATGCTGGTAGCAGTAAGTGGAATGGTCGTACTTTGTGGGGGGTAGCAAACACCTCCAGTCCAGCAGCCTTGGTAATAAATAGTGAGGTGAGTTGCGGCGGTGGGCGTGTTGGGTAATACACCCGTTACATGGAGCTCCTTGTAATAAACCATTGTAGTGCCAAATAATGGATCATCCTTCACCACAGCTGGAGGAAACACAACCTGCTCTAGAGGCTGATTATTAGATGTGGTAAAAGCCAATTTGTTTTGATACAGGTAATAGTCTTCAGCAATGGTCCAAAGAATGTCAACTTGGTCATTATTTTGTTGCCCGCTCACAACGAAAGCTTGCTCTGCCGGCAGCGGGTGTTCGACAGTATTGAATAATCCTGCTTGGATTTGCATCGACAAAAGCAACCCTATGAACACAGCAAGTGTTTCTCCAATGAAGAGTGAACGACTATTTATACCCAGTATTGCCATGATCCTTTTCTCTCAAACACGATTTAGGTGAGATTCATTTGTTTGTGGGCCTTTATTTGTGTTACAAAGGACGGCTTGATTATAGCGTTTAGACCTTGTCTTAAGCCAATCTTTTACCATTATTTACTATTAGTTATTTTATTGAGACACACTATGACAGACCGTCGCATCGAAGACCTGAATATTGCCAGCCAACAGGTTCTTACATCCCCTGAGGATCTGAAAAATCAACTACCCACCACCAGTATGATTGCTGATGGTGTAATGCAGGCTCGTCAAACCATAAAGAATATTTTAGATGGTAAAGACCACCGTTTATTTGTGGTAATAGGCCCCTGCTCTATTCACGATACGGAAGCTGCTTTAGATTATGGACGCCGCTTGGTAGAATTAGCCAGCGAGCTAAAAGACACTCTTTACATCGTCATGAGGGTTTATTTTGAAAAGCCGCGTACTACAGTCGGTTGGAAAGGACTTATTAATGATCCTCACCTAGACGGTACATTTGATATTGAAACAGGTTTACACATTGGCCGTAAGCTTATGCTTGATTTATCGGCTATGGGTTTACCCTTGGCTACAGAAGCACTAGATCCTATTTCACCTCAATATCAATCAGACTTGTGGAGTTGGGCAGCTATAGGCGCACGTACCACAGAATCTCAAACCCACCGCGAAATGTCGTCTGGCCTATCCTGTCCCATTGGTTTTAAAAATGGCACTGACGGTGGCTTAACGGTTGCCTTTAATGCGCTCGAATCTATGGCATCACCCCACTCGTTTTTAGGCATCAACCCTCATGGCCAAGTCTCGATCACTCGCACTAGTGGAAATCAGTATGGCCACGTAGTGCTTCGTGGAGGTGGTGGTAAACCAAACTATGATTCGGTGAATGTAGCCCTGTGCGAACAAGCGCTTGCAAAAGATGGTTTGTCTGGCAATATCATGGTGGACTGTAGCCATGCTAACTCGAGTAAAGACCCCTCTATCCAGCCTTTGGTGATGGATAATATTGCGCAACAAATTAATGAAGGCAATGACTCTATAGTTGGCCTCATGATTGAAAGTAACATTAACTGGGGTAACCAATCTATTCCAAAAAACTTATCTGAATTGCAATACGGAGTCTCAGTAACTGACGCTTGTATAGATTGGGATACAACAGAAACGAGCATGCGTGAACTCGCCAGCAAATTGAAGCAGAGATTACCTAAACGACCTCGGGTAGCTTAAAGCCTCCTTCAGAGCAAAAAAACCAGCAATTAGAGCTGGTTTTTTTGCTTTAAGAAAAGCTCTACACTCTACATGTAGGCATTTTCGGTATTTGAGTGGTCTGTGACATCGCGAACCGCACCAATACCAGGAATTCTTTCCATTAAGGTCTTTTCGACACCTTCCTTTAGCGTTAAGGAAACAGAACTACAGCCCTGGCAACCGCCACCAAACTTTAGTACGGCCACATTGCAATCTTCTTCTGCGACTACACCGACCAAACTGACATCGCCACCGTGGGAGGCTAAACTCGGATTAATTTCCGTGTATAAGTAGTAATTAACTTGAGCATCTAGTGGACTATCTGCACTCACTTGAGGCATTTTAGCATTAGGCGCCTTGATAGTGAGTTGACCACCCATCCGATCTGCACTGTAGTCAATAAAGGCGTCATCCAGATAGGCTACGCTAGCCGGATCGACATAAACTCGGAATTTCTCTAAGTCTGAGAACTCGTCGGTAATTTTAACTTCATCTGGGCGGCAGTATGCTAAACACGTTTCCGCGTTTGGGGTACCTGGATCAGTCACAAAAATACGGACTGAAATGCCTTCTACATCTTGCTTTGAAAGCAACTCTGCTAGATAGTCTTGGGCACTGGGGGTGATGTCTATGTAATCCACTTTATTTTCCTTTATTACCAACTACATGAGCAACTCATAGGTGCTCAACTATTGGGCTATTATATACCCTACTGTTTTACTTGGGTATTCATTTTAAAGACTAGGTAAAAAAGCATATAATAGTGTATCAATTGATCAACATACCAATTAGGCATCTGTTAAACAGCTATACATGAGCAATTCTCAAACAAACCATTTACATTCTACTCGGGAACCTACTTTGGCCAATTTATGGCCCATTGCGTTGCCATTGAGTGGCGCCATGTTGTCTCAAGCTGCAGTAGGCTTAGTTGACACCGCCCTTGTTGGGCATTTGGGTGGTTTGGCGTTAGCAAGTGTGAGTATTGGTAGTTATCTGGTGTTTGTTTTGGTGGCCATCATCACTGGATTGGGTACTGGCTGGCATGGTCTAGTGTCACAGCATTCTTTGTCACATAAGGGGTTGATGGGTTTAGGTTTGGTGTACGGCATCCTTATGTCCATTTGTTTAGGTATAGCCGGTGCATTTATAGTAGATGATGTAATCAATGTGTTTGTGTTAGATGATCGCATCAATACCCTTGCGGCCTATTATGCCCAATCTCGTCTTTGGGCTTTACCCGCCATTGTTCTGAGCATTGCGGCTAGAATCTATTGGAGTGAACTAGGTACCCCATGGCAATATACTCAAGTAGTTGTAGTTGCCCATCTAGCTAATATACCTATTAGTTACGGTCTAATTTACGGTATTGGTGGGTTGCCAGCAATGGGAGCGATAGGCGCCGGGGTCGGCACCAGCATTGCCCTTTGGTTGGGTGTTTTGTTGCAACTGTTTTTATTGCTTAAAAGAAGCGTTAGGTTTGAAGCATTTACATGTCAATTTAGCATGACAAACTTGCTCTTGTTATTACGTTTTACCTGGCCACCTATGCTGCAACAACTGGCATTTGCTTTACACTTAGCGTTGTTTTTGTGGATATTAAGCCAACTTGGGGCTTCCGCAATGGCGGCTTCCTTTGCTGTGCTCAATGTGGGACTTTTGCTCATTTTACCCGCTATTGGTTTGGGTCAAGCTGCATTGTCCCTAATAGGCAATGCCATGGCGAACAAAGAAAAAGTTAAAATTATAGCGTGGAGCAAACTAATCTTGGCCACGGGGATACTTACTGCCCTTGCATTGGCTCTTTTTGTAGGCGTTATGGCGCCATGGTTTGCACAACTGCTATTGGTTAATAGGGAATTACAACAATTGACCGCGATGGCCTTACCTTGGTATGCCACGGCCATGATTTTAGAAACCTGTATCATTATTCTAAGCCGCTTTGTGTTGTTAACGGGCCTGCGCAAGACCGGTTTAATACTTGTAACTGCTAGCCAATGGCTGCTGTTCTTGCCACTATTGGCTTGGTTAGCACCAACATATGGGTTTATGGCCGTGTGGTGGTTACATGGTGTTTATCGAATACTAGTGGTGGTAATACTTTGGTGGATTTGGCGACGTTACTTAAAAGGCTTATCTACGGTCCAAAATTTTTCACATAATAAGGAATAAGGATGCATACGGAATCGGTAATATTTTCATTTTTTTTGATCTTTACAGGCGCTGCCCTGCTAGCCACTTTATCCTTGTATTTTCGCCAGCCTTTATTGTTAGCCTACATCGTTTTAGGCGCAATATTGGGGCCTTTTGGCCTTGAGTGGGTGGTGGATACTGAGTTGTTAGCAGACGTTTCCCATATCGGTATTATTTTCCTGCTGTTTCTTATCGGTCTTGATATGCAACCTAGCCATTTGTTACAGATGCTGAGGAAAGGCTATATGGTGGCTTTTATAAGCTCGTTAGCTTTTGCACTATTAGGTTTTTTGGTGGGGTATGGTTTCGGCTTCAATATGATAGATAGCCTTATTATCGGGGCTTCCACCATGTTCTCCAGTACCATCATTGGCATCAAGCTACTCCCTACAACGGTATTACATCATAAGCAAACAGGTGAGCTCGTTGTGGGCTTGTTGTTACTACAAGATCTGTTGGCCATTATACTTTTAACCCTTTTGACCACTTTAGGCGAACAGTTTAGCCAGGGATTAGAACTATCCTTAAACGTTGATTTGCTAATAAGTCTTGGGGCTTTACCGGTAGTTATGTTCGCTGCATTGGGTTTTGTACGTTGGGTGTTGTTGCCTCTGATAAAGCGATTTGACCGCTTTCACGAGTACATCTTTCTTTTGGCCTTAGGCTGGTGTCTAGGTTTGGCTGAACTGGCTCACAGCATTGGCTTGTCTGCCGAAATTGGTGCATTTATTGCGGGAGTCAGCTTGGCCTCTAGTGTGATCAGCCAGTATATTGCAATTAACTTAAAACCGATTAGAGATTTCTTTTTGGTGTTGTTTTTCTTTTCAATAGGTGCCAGCTTTAACTTTCCTGTGATGCACTCCATTTGGTTTCAGTGTTTGGTGTTAGCCACTCTAGTGGTGACCATAAAGCCTGTTGTATTCGGCTGGATTATCAGGCCAATTTGTAAGTCCAAGGCTACTTCATGGGAGGTTGGTTTTAGGTTAGGCCAAACTAGCGAGTTTTCAATTTTAATTGCCACACTAGCAGCCTCCAGCATGTTGATAAGTGAATCTGCCTCCCTGTTGATACAAGCCACGGCAATCATCACATTTGTGGCATCGTCTTATCTTGTAGTATGGAATTTCAAGTCCCCGATCGCAGTGAAAGATCATTTACGACATGACTAAAAAAGCCCCAGCAAGAATACTGCTGGGGCTTAATCAATTACCGCGTAAATAGCTTAGCGTCTTAAACTATGTTTAAGGAGTGTTTTTAACTTGGTGTTCTCATAGTTACCAATTCTTCCGCGCTGGTAGGATGGATACCAGTGGTTGCATCAAAATCGGCCTTGGTAGCTCCGGCCTTCATAGCCACTGCAAAACCTTGTAGCATTTCACCAGCGCCTTCTCCTACTATGTGTAATCCAATCACTTGATCCGTAGAGTTATCTACAATCAACTTCATAAAACTGCGCTCATCACTGCCACTCAAGGTATGTTTCATTGGCTTAAAGTCTGAACGATATATGGTGACTTCACCGTACTTCTCCAAAGCTTGATGCTCTGTTAAGCCTATGCTGCCAACGTTAGGTTGGGTGAATACAGCGGTTGGAATAAGGTCGTAATCCATACGTTTAGCGCCATCACCATACCAGTGATTCACTAGTACCATAGCTTCAGCTATGGCCACGGGGGTCAATTCAATACCTCCAGTTACATCGCCCAGAGCATAGATATTGTCTATATTAGTCTGAAACTTATCGTTGACTGCAATAGTTCCTTTCCTAGTGGTCTCTATATCTAAGGTTTCCAGGCCTATTCCAGCCAACCGAGGATTGCGTCCAATAGCCATAAGGACTTGGTCAACTTCTTTACTGGAGCCGTCTGCGAAGGTTACCAACAGACTTTGGTTAGCCTGGCGAGTAACATTGCTCACTTGGCTTTGGTAATTCATTTCAATTCCCTGCTTACGCATTTCTTGATCCACAAAACGCCTTACATCATCATCGAAGCTACGCATAATAAGGTCACCGCGGTATGACACTTGTACTTGGCTGCCTAAACCCTGAAAAATACAAGCAAACTCAAGGGCAATATAACCAGCACCCACAACTAACAGCCGTTTTGGGAATTCTGTGAGATCAAATATCTCATCCGAACTAATTAGTAAATTGGCGTAATCAACATCAGGAATATTAGGAGCGCCCCCTGTTGCTATGACAATACGTTCTGCGGTGTAATCGGTGCCATCTACAGTAACAGTGTTTCTGTCCTTGAGGCTGGCATAACCACGAATAATTTGTGCACCTGAGTTGTTAAGTAAATTGGCATAAATGCTGTTAAGGCGAGTGATTTCTGTTTTTTTATTAGCAACTAATGTCGGCCAGTGGAACGTGGCTGAACCTATGTTCCAACCAAAACCCTTGGCATTTTCAAAATCATGGCTAAAGTGACTGGCGTAAGTGTAGAGCTTTTTAGGCACGCAGCCTACATTCACGCAAGTGCCCCCTAGCGCTCGGTCATCGGCAATAGCCACCTTTGCGCCTTCACCTGCCGCCATCCGTGCTGCTCTTACACCACCTGAACCTGCGCCAATAACAAATACATCAAAATCGAATTTCATAAGGACAAATCTCTACAGCCAGGTTAGTTGTTCAAGGGAAACCAATGGAAACAAAGGTAGGTCCGTTTTCACCCATCAATATTTCCATTACAATAGTACAAAGTCTATCAGCCTTCCAACGTTATTGTTGGTTTACATCATCTTAATCGAGTTAAAAACATGTACCTTGTATCCTTTAACATTAATAGCATCCGCGCGCGCATCTCACAACTGGAAGCTATTGTTAATCAATACCAGCCTGCAGTGATTGGTTTGCAAGAAACCAAGGTTCAAGATCTTGAATTTCCTATAGAAGAGACACAGAGATTAGGCTACGAAACAATTTTTCATGGCCAAAAAGGTCATTATGGCGTGGCGCTGATGACCAATTTGCCAATATTAAAGGTGATTAAAGGTTTACCAGGGGATACTGAAGACTCTCAACGGCGGCTGGTAGGTACAGTGTTACAGCTACCTAGTGGAGATACCATGACCGTATTTAACGGTTACTTTCCCCAAGGCGAAAACGTTGAGCACGTTAGTAAATTCCCAGCTAAGCGGGATTTCTATGCTGGCCTCACCGCCCTTCTAAATACTGAATACAAGAATACAGACCATCTTGTGGTAATGGGTGATATAAATGTTGCAGCACAAGACATAGACATCGGCATAGGTGAAGACAACCGTAAGCGCTGGCTTAAGTCTGGTAAAGCTAGCTTTCAACCAGAAGAGCGTCAATGGCTAAGTGACCTTCGCCAATTCGGGCTAACAGACAGCTACCGTCAATTACACCCCCAATTAGAGGATTATTCCTGGTTTGATTACCGAAGCAGAGCGTTTGAACGTGAACCAAAACGGGGTCTGCGTATTGACCAAATATTGTTAACTAAAGGGTTGCTAGACTGTTGTAAAGAGGCAGGCATTGATTATGTTGTACGAGGAATGGACAAACCCTCGGACCATTGCCCAATTTTTACGAAATTAACATTTGTTTAGAGCGGTATAATAATTCTAATTGATATGCTTTTTGGTTATAATGCTTTAAGCATCTATTAATAATATTTGTAATTCCTAATTTAGATTGGTCTATAATGTGTAGTAACCAGTTAACCTTTGGCTCAAAAGCACTAATATAAGTGCGGAGAAAATCGCCCCATGTCTAACCCTACGCAAGAAGCCGCAGAAGCGGCATCTGACCTAAAAGCTAACGCCAAAATTGCTGCCACTATGCTTAAGGCGATAGCTAATGAAAGCCGGTTGTTGATTTTATGTAACTTAGAAGGTAAAGAACTTTCTGTTACAGAGCTAAATGACCACTTAGAATTGAGCCAGTCTGCCCTGTCGCAGCACTTAGCAGTATTGCGAAAAGACGGCTTGGTTAAAACTCGAAGAGAGTCACAAACCATCTATTATTCGCTTTCAGATGCGCGCGCTTCAAAAGTTATCAAAACTCTGCACGAGTTATACTGCTCTTAGTGTAAATCAAGACAGATTAAATATTTTGCCTGGATTCATAATATTTTTTGGATCCAAGGCACGCTTGATTAGACCCATAGTGTTCACTGCGTGAGCTCCATGTTCCTCTAATAAATACGTTTTCTTCCTTAAACCTATTCCGTGTTCCCCAGTACACGTACCTTGCAGTGCTAAGGCTTGTTGAACGAGATAGTGGCTTAATTCATTGGCAGCCTCTACTTGTACTTTGTTATCGGGGTAGAACAGAATAAGAAGGTGAAAATTACCGTCACCTACATGACCAATTAGTGGGCAATTGAAGCCAAGTTCTAGGGCTTTGACTTCTGCTAATTCTATACAATCAGCCAGTTTAGAAATCGGCACACACACGTCGGTACTAATTGCACTTGCGCCTGGATTGAGTGCTAAACCAGCAAAATAGGCCTGGTGCCGTGCTTTCCATAATTCATTTCGTTGTTCTAAGGTCTCCGCCCAACGAAAGTCAGCTCCAATATATTCTTTGGCTACAGATTCGACCAAAGCGATCTGTTCATCAACGCTAGATGGTGAACCATGGAACTCCATAAACAATGTAGGTTGGGCAGTAAATCCTTGTAACTTAGAATACTCTATACAGGCGCCCATTTGGCAGCTATTAAGTAATTCAATTCGCGCCAAAGGGACAGCAAGTTGCATGCATTCAATCACACATTGAGCAGCTTTATTGACGCTAGGAAAACTACATACAGCTGCGCGAATTTGCTCTGGAACTGGGAATATTCGCAACCTTAGTTCAGTGATGATTCCTAACGTGCCTTCCGCTCCAACATATAGATGAGTTAGGTCGTAGCCCGCTGCGCTCTTTCTTGCCCGACCTCCAGTTTGTATCACATCACCATTAGGTGTCACCACGGTAAGCCCAAGAACCACCTCTTTCATAGTCCCATAGCGCACAGCATTGGTCCCTGAGGCTCTAGTGGAAGCCATGCCACCTAAGCTGGCATTAGCACCGGGATCTAAGGGGAAAAATAAACCACTCGTCTTTAATGCATAGTTCAAGGCTTCACGGGTAACACCTGCTTCCAGCTTTACGTCAAAGTCCTCAGCATTAACTTCTAGAACCTGATCCATGCCCGTTAGATCAATGCTCACCCCGCCGTGAACAGGAACTAACTGACCTTCTAGCGATGTGCCTGTGCCAAAGGGAATGATTGGGATATTGTATTCACTGCAGATACATACAGCCTTTGCGACCGATTGAGTCGAATCGAGCATAAGCACAGCATCTGGTAACAAGTCACTGACATAGCCTTCTCCGCTACTGTGTTCTTGGCGAGTATTGGCATTGTCACTGTATTTCTCACCAAACGTCTGTTTTAACTCTGCCAGGCCTTGTAGTTTTGTCTTCATTGACAAGTCTCCCATAGTTTTACTTAGCTGACGATGTGGCCGCCTCTTCCCAGTCTTCATAATCTATACGAGGATGCATCAGGAAGCGAGTGCTTAACCCATAAAAAAGCCCCCGGCTAGCGTTCTAGGCGGAGGCTTTTTAAGTTACTTAAGTTAATGTAGTTAATTAAGCAGTAAGTTCTAATAATAATTTATTAAGTCGTGAAACATAAGCTGCGGGGTCTTCTAGCTGTCCACCTTCTGCCAATTGTGCTTGGTCAAACAGAACACGAGTTAGCTCACTAAAGCGATCTTCATTGGCTTCATCATTAAGTTTGGCAACCAATGGATGCTCTGGGTTTAGCTCAAAGGTTGGCTTAGTAGAAGGCATCGCCTGGCCAGCGGCTTCCATAATACGGCGCATCTGCAGTCCCATATCGTCTTCACCAACCACCAAACACGCAGGAGAATCCGTCAAACGATGAGTGATGCGTACGTTTTCTACTTGATCTTCCAGCAACGCTTTTACTCGCTCAACAAGGCCTTCGTATTGCTTGGCCTGTTCTTCCTGTTCTTTCTTTTCGGCTTCGTCTTCTACTTCGCCAAGATCTAAAGCGCCTTTAGCAACGTCTTGCAACTGAGTACCGTCAAAGTCCATCATGTGAGACATTAACCACTCGTCTACACGCTCAGACAGCAAAAGCACTTCGATACCTTTCTTGCGGAAGATCTCCAAGTGAGGGCTGTTCTTGGCAGTATTGTGATTATCGGCAACCACATAGTAGATCTTATCTTGACCTTCTTGCATGCGGCCTTTGTACTCAGCCAAGCTGTGAGTTTGGTCTATTTTGTCATCGGTGCTGGACGAGAAGCGCAACAAGTTAGCAATTTTTTCCTTGTTGTTGTGATCTTCTGCTGGACCTTCTTTCATGACCTGGCCGAACTCTTTCCAGAAAGTAGCATACTGTTCAGGCTGTTTTTTGGACATTTTCTCAAGTACATCAAGTACTCGCTTAGTTAATGCGGCGCGCATTGAATCGATAACTGGGTCTTTTTGCAAAATTTCACGAGACACGTTAAGAGACAAATCGTTACTATCTACTACACCTTTAATAAAGCGTAAGTACATAGGCAAGAACTGCTCGGCTTCATCCATGATAAATACGCGTTGTACGTATAGCTTTAAACCACGTGTTGCTTCACGCTGATACATATCCATTGGCGCTTTGGCTGGGATATATAGCAGACTAGTATACTCAAGCTTGCCCTCTACTTTGTTATGGGCCCATGACAAAGGATCTTGGAAGTCGTGAGATACGTGTTTGTAAAACTCATGATATTCTTCGTCTTTCACTTCTGAGCGAGACTTAGTCCAAAGGGCTGTAGCAGAGTTAACGGTTTCTTCTTCAGGCTCTTGCTTGTCTGCATCTTCACCATAATGTTCTTTCATCATAATGACAGGGATAGAGATATGGTCAGAGTATTTACGTACTAGGCTACGTAGACGGAAGCCTTCTGAAAATTCACTTTCATCCGCTTTAAGATGTAAGATGATTTCCGTGCCGCGACCAGCTTTTTCAACTTGAGAGATATCAAACTCGCCCTCGCCTTTTGAACGCCATAGAACGCCTTCAGACGCTTCTGAACCGGCTTTACGGGTGATGACTTCCACTTCATCAGCAACGATGAAAGATGAGTAAAAACCAACGCCAAACTGACCAATCAATTGTGAATCTTTTTGTTGGTCGCCCGTAAGATTCTGTAAGAATTCAGAAGTGCCAGACTTGGCAATAGTGCCTAAGTGGTCAATCACGTCGGCACGGTCCATGCCAATGCCATTGTCACTAATACTTAATGTGTTAGCTTCTTTGTCAAACTTGATACGGATAGCAAGATCACTATCATCACCATAAAGGCTACCGTCAGACACTGCTGCAAAACGCATCTTATCTGCGGCATCCGATGCATTAGAAATAAGTTCGCGAAGGAAAATTTCCTTGTTGCTGTACAAGGAGTGAATCATCAAATGTAAAAGCTGTTTAACTTCTGTTTGAAAACCTAAAGTTTCAGCCTTGCTCTCAGTCTTATTGTCGGTCTTAGTTGCAGTGCTCATGGGGCGTTGTTTCTCCGTAAATCATGGGCTGCGCTTATAGCGCTAGTAAAATGGTTACGGGAACAATAATGGGGATGGCTTGAACAATTTCAAGCTGTATCGACTGCTTTATGCCTGCTCACCTAATAAAAAGTGTGTTCTAGCAGTAGCGATAGGTTGAAGTTCATCGGTTTGCCACGCTAGCACTGTAATGTTAGCGATACGTTTACCTTGACGAACGATGCTACATCGAGCATAAGTCGGTTTAACACCCGCAGCACGAATGTAGTCTATGGAAAAATTAATGATTTTAGGAATGGTTGGTTCTTGGCTTGTCAACATCTGAGCTAAGGCTGCTGCAACTTCCATAAAACCAGCAATAACACCCCCATGTAATGCTGGAGTGATTGGGTTACCTACATTGTCAGGCTCTGTGGCTAAGGTAAATAGCCAACCTTGCTGATCCTGCGTAATAGTAACGCCAATAAACTTAGCGTAAGGGATGAAGTCTAATATGGAGGAGTAATCATCCTTCAGTTTCGCAGTTTCTATGAGCTGTTTAAGCTTCATAATAATGAATCCTCAGAACCAACCTTCACGAAACCGCCCTTACCCCAGGTCTTACCACTGCGCACAAAAGTTGCCACACAGTGAACAATTGGATTCTCAGGGTCGTCCTGGTAGGCATAGCCCCTTGTAAAGCAAACATTGCGGGTGATCTTGTAGCACTCAGCCCAAGCGAAAACTGGCCCCTTGATGCTAGCGCGGCGCATATGATCCATTCTTAGATCCAGTGTAGGGCAAAACTCTGGGGTCGGTAGGGCTGCAGTGACTGCAAATCCACATACGGTATCCATCATAGTGGTCAATATGCCACCATGTACATAGCCTTCTGTGTCCATGCCTAATATGTCTGGGTTGTAGGGTAATTCAACCGTGAGTTGCCCATCTGACGCCGTAACAACCTTCATTCCTAGTTTCTTGCAATGGGGCAGGATTTGTAAAAAGTTATTAGCTTGAGCTAGGCGTGCTTTGTTGTCCATAAACCTTCTCTAAATGCCGATGGCCCTATATGAGATGATAGTCTACCAAGGTTTTTCGATTCTTAGAGTCATTAGAACCCTTGAGTTCTGCAAGTGAACTTGAGTTAAATTCTCTACTGTAGAGGATGTAAACAACAACGCAGGTAGTGATCATAAACGCCATAGGGTGTATGGACCAGGTTA
>Ga0307488_10002145_pt1 | contig 16686 bp, 21 predicted proteins | sample SB02metaG_FD_202248 | JGI IMG/M metagenome (GOLD analysis project Ga0307488, IMG submission 202248) | Sea-ice brine microbial communities from Beaufort Sea near Barrow, Alaska, United States - SB 0.2 | ecosystem: Environmental > Aquatic > Marine > Coastal | place: USA: Alaska | collected... | reverse complement strand
TGATCCATTTATGCGCATACGTTCATTACCGCTTGTTTGAAACTCAAGCTGAAGAGCGTCTAAACGGAAGTTTTTATAAGCACTAGCTGTACGATTATAGTTTGTTAGTCTGTTTGTATTACTAGCTATTTCTGGCTGTAACTCCATTCCAGAGCCAGTTGAAGAATCAACTATAGATAAAAGGCCACTCGGGTTGGTTGTTCCAATACCAACGTTTCCTGAGTCTAGCACATACATTTTATCAGAGCCGCCAGAAGCAAGCCGCAACATACCATTACCATTTGCATTTATTCTTGCGCCAGTAGTACCAGATGTTACAGGTGTAAAGTTTCCGTGATTAACGCCTGTTGTTATTCCAGTAGAGCCTGTCACTGTGCCTGTTACGTCAATGCCTGTTGATGTTGTTTCAAACTTTTTAGAGCCATTATGAGAAAGTTCTACTTGTGCGTCTACAACTGCGTTTAAATAATCTTTTCCAGAGTTATCTTCTAGTAGTAGATTTTGACCACGAATACGCAATGAACCCGTAGCCGAACCACCTTCAGCAATATAAGAATGTGACCCATCATGATAAATCTGTAGGTCAGACCCAGCACCGAATATGGCTTTGTTATTATCGCCTAATGACAAGTTGCCTGTCATGCTGTCACCAGTTTTAGTTACAAACTCAGCATCAGCTTCAGTTTCTGTGTATCCATCAACGAGTGTGACAGATGATTTATTTCCTATATATCCAGCCATATTATGTTTGCTCCATGTAACTCATAATAGTAGAAATCTTATCTGCTACAGAACAATCAATTTTAATTATATCACCTACGTTAGCGATGATCTTACCATCTAAAACACCTAGGGATGAACCTGCTGGGATTGGTACATCTTTTACAAGAAAGGCAGTGGTATTCTGTGTTTGACCAGTTTGTGTTGTGGTACTGACTAGCGTTACAGAGGCTGTAACCTGACTTGTGTGTACGTTGGTTAAGTTCATACCTAGAATAACAAGGGTACTCCCTGATTGAACTGTGTATAGTGTTTCGGGTGTACCAGCACTCGCAGGTGCTACATCCCTTGTGATTACCTTAAAAGTGTTTGCCATTTGGTTTTCCTATCCTAAAGCTATTGCCAAAGCCGTAGCTTCGTCTACTGTTGCAGCGCCTATATCCGTTATTACTTCTGCTGCTGATCTACCTTCTACACCGTTTGCTGTAAATCTAGCATAGTCGTCATCAGCTACAGATGCACTATCTATTTTTACAGCGTTAGTGTTTGATATACCAAAAGTTAATGCGGCTTGTCCGCCAATATCTGATAATACTTCTGATGCTGATCTACCTTCAACTGATGTACCATCTATACGAAGGAAGTCATTATCTGCCGCACCACTAGTAAATACTGCTACGTTACCATTACTTATACCTGTATCTGTTACTGCCGCTGTACCTAGTCCTAATGATGTACGAGCAGTAGAACCTGACTCAGCTACAAAGTTAGAACCATCACCTACTATAAAGTTACCATTAGTTACTGCTAGTCCTGCAACATCTTGCAACTGTGCATCTAGTCTAGCATTAGCTATTGTACCTGTAAGCTGTGTAGCAACGATACTTTTATTCGTTAGTGTCTGTGTGCCTGATAATGTAGCTACAGTAGAATCAATTGCTATATCGTTGGCATTAGCTGTAATTCCTGTACCACCAACAACATCTAGGGTAACCGCACCTGATGTACCGCCGCCGGTCATACCTGCTCCAGCTACTACTGATGTTATATCTCCCACAGGGACAGTAGCTACTTGAGTATCTACATAAGCTTTAATAGACTGTTGTGTAGCAAGTTTAGTCGCACTGTTAGACGACATATTATCTTCGTCGAGTATATCTGTAATGGCAACAGAACCTGTACCTGATAAGCTATCAAACTCTAACGTACCTACGTCAGTAGTTCCCGCAACTGTCAAAGTAGACGCCATGTCTACAGCACCGTCAATATCGACTACATCAAGGTTAGTAGTTCCATTTACATCTATATCACCTTCAAGGTCAATATTCCCCGAAAGCGTTAAAGAAGTACCCGTTATAGTAGAACCAACAGTAAGTGTAGTAGCCATATCTACAGCACCGTCAATATCAACTACATCAAGGTTAGTAGTACCGTCTACATCAAGATCACCATTAAAATCTACGTTACCTGCTACAGCTAGTGTAGTAGCCATATCTACAGCACCGTCAATATCAACTACATCGAGGTTAGTAGTACCGTCTACATCAAGATCACCATTAAAATCTACGCTACCTGCTACAGCTAGTGTAGTAGCCATATCTACAGCACCGTCAATGTCCACTACATCAAGGTTAGTAGTACCATCTACGTCTATGTCACCTGAAATATCTAAAGAAGCGGCTATAATCTCACCGCTAGCGTTTATTGCACCGTTAATGTCTATGGTAGTAGCGGCAATCTGTATTTCTGTATCTGCTACAAGGTCTAACTGCCCATCTGCACTAGAGTTTATGTATATAGCAGTGTCCCGGAATTGTATCTTTTGGTCTGTAGTTGTAGTGTTTCCGTTAGCTAAAACTTCAGTTAGCGTGTCTACTGTAGCAACTTGACTGTCTACATACGCTTTAATTGATTGTTGTGTAGATAATTTCGTTGCGCTATTCGACGCCATGTTATCTTCGTCAAGTATGTCTGTGATAGCAACTGCGCCTGTACCTGATAAACTATTAAACTCTACTGCAGCTAAGTCAGTGTTACCCGCAACAGTCAAAGTGTTATCTACAAACAAGTCTGGTACGGATATGTTCTGGGTAACATCGTATACTATTGCACTGGAGCCACCACCATCAGTCGCTATAACTTTTAGTTTACCCGCTGCTATAGCTACATTTGCACCTGAACCTTGAGAGAAAGTTATAGTGTGGCTTGTACCATTATGTATAAACCAAAGTTTAGATAGTGTGTTAGGGCCAATAGTTACAGTACAGTTTTGGTTACCACCACTATACCGAATGTATAAAGCACGGGCTTCTGCGTTTGTAGCAGTACCATCAGGCACAGTTAGTGTATCTGTGGACGCACTCGCTAAAGTTTTAGCAGAGTACCCAAAAGCATCTCCTATAAGCTCTAAGTTTATGTTAGTTGTTACACCCCAAGTACCGGACTTCTCACCAGTCCCAATTTCTTCGAGCCTAAGATCATTTTCAAATGTACTTGCCATGTCGTAAACCTTTATCCGATGCGAATTATAGCGGTAGAAGCCGCCGCTGTTGGGAATGTAACTGCGAATGTGCTGGAGTTAGAAGACTTATCTGCCCCAAAATCTAATACTGCTACTGCAGGGTTTGTTCCTCCAGCGGAGTATATCAACGCCCCACGCGCAGTTAATGTTGAATTAGCCCACGTAGCGTCAGTAAAATCTACATATGCCGTGGTTCCAGAAGTGGCAGTGGTGGGAGTTATTGCAACTCCACCTGCAGTGTAACCTGTACCGACTACTTCATTTGTTGTTATGTACGCAGTAGTTTCTGCGTTTAACGTTGCACTAGAGGTATACAACGCAATCTTAAACGTCTGACTGGTATCAGAGCTAAAGTCCATTGTACCGTCAAGCAACGCAAGTTTCGCGGAAGTACAGGTAAAATTACCAGTAAAAGCCATTAGTTCCCCCTGTTAACAGGTATACGCGTCTGCCCTGAGCGGTACGCATCTCTACGTAGTTTACCATTAGACAGCTCCATTAACAAGGTTACAGCTTGTAAGTAGAGTTTTTCGTAGTTTGCAATAACGTCTGGTTCACCTTTTTGGAAACGTATTGCTTCTATAAGAGCGCCATTAAGCAAAGCCGCACTGGCGTTATCGCCAAGCCATGATGTACTTGCAGTTACGATAGACGGCGGATAAGCACCGTAGACGTGTTCAAGTTCATAGTTAGAGTTTGGCGTTGGAACTAGTTCAATCTGTGTGTCACTATATTCTGCGTAGAACTTAGGTATTCCGTAATGCGCACTTGTATCAATCGGATAAGCTTCACGTAAAAAATTAACATCCTTGTTCAACAAGTAAGTATACGTGCCATTGTTTATGATAGCTATACTGTACGTGTATAAGTAATCGCTGGGTAGCGTGTACAATTTGTTTGTGTTTGCTACTGGCCCATCATCCACTTTACGTAACGCTGGGATGTCTACTGTTTGTAACAGTTTCTCTTCCGCTTGTTGCGTAAACATAGCAAGCTGATCGTCTGTAAAAGATGTTTCACAGATGTCTTCTATATTTGTTTTAAGCGAAGCGTAGTTCATTGATTACCCCATTGGCCCTCTTGCGAAAAGTCCCTTAGTAGCAGCGCCTGTACCACGCACTTTAATTTTACCACCTTTAGCGTAGCCTTTTTTAGCCATACCACCTTTTTTAAAAACGCCACGGCCTTTTAATACGTCAGCTTGTGTTACCTTACCATCTCCGGTCAGGTCAGTTAGTTTCTTAGCCATAATGCATCTCCTATGTAGTTGTTACAGTCACGTCGCCTATAGAGACTACCATTTCTAAATTATTGGTAGTTAACCCATAAACGTTATCCCCATCACCAACAGGATTCCAGCCCCATTGAATATTTCTACTACTGTCGTATCCTGCAAAATCAGGGCGTGGATCACGCACCGCCTGCGGGTCGTTAACTGGAAATTCCCCTAATTTGTTTTGGGGGTGGTCACCACTCCAACATTCACGACATGCTTTTATATTAGTATCTTTACCTTTTGTTACGATATTACGCAACTCTTTTAGTTTGTAACGAAACCCACAGACGTCACATTCCGCTATAGTTTTGTTAGCAGAGGCAAATCTGTTTGTCATAGTTACACCACACTTACTCTAGGCACAAAACGAGCCGAGGTCTTCTCTCGATCTTCTGAAGCTGCCATATCAAATTGTTCATCATACACAGACTTTAACATCTGCACGCGATCTACCAACTCAGGAACTTTCATAGCTATGTGATAAGCTAACCCTGCGACTAGACAGGGGAAGAATCTAAAATTCATATCTGCGGTCTCTACACCTGCACCTGCATCTTGTATTCGACGCATACGCCAGTAGTACAACACATAGTCATTATTGTCTGGTACAGGCCAAACGTTAACATGTGGCTCATCTCGCAACCGTTCAATAAACAACTGTATCGGACGCCCTTGTGATAGTTTGTTTGGTATAGATGCGTAACTACTTACACTGATCCTGCTTATGGTAAGGTCTGATTGTGTGCTAGCGTTACCACTGTTAGTACGTATTTGATGTTCTAACAAATCTATAGTGTCTGTTGGTAATTGATACCGAGAAGTGCCTTCTACAAGGTTTACTGTACCTGAATCAATAGTCCACATGTTTATACCACGGTTTTGCCATTCTATTGTCATCAAATTCATAGAACGCCTAGCTGTACGTAGATCATACCCAGAACGCATTTCACGTCCGGCACGCTCCCACGCTTCTTCCGCAATCTCCGTAAAGTCCATATTGAACGCTGTTGTGCCTGATGTAGTCATGGTTTTATCCTTTTACGTGTACAACGTCTTTTTTCGTCTATTTTCCGTTACCGCGCCACAACCCCGTGCTATATCGCGTTTCCGGCGGGCTAACCCACCACCTGATAACTTAACTGTAGCAGCTTTTGTGTTTTTTACTACAGTCTTACCTTTAGCACCTTCGCGTTTCTTTTTCTTTGCCGTAGTAGCACGTTGGCCTTGGCTTAAACTGTTGGCCTTACTACGCGGTAAACAACGGTCAGGGTTCTTCTTATCTTTAGAAGTTCCACACGCGCCTTTTATTTTGCCGTCAGTACCAACTCTAACCCAGTCTTGATCCCGCCATTTCTTCAGGTCACCCATTATTTTTTCTTCTTCCCTTTACTACCTTTAGCATAGTTTGGGTCTTTACAGTATTTAGACGCAGCCATGTTAGCATAGGCGCTAGGATAAGTGTCAAACGTACGTTTAGCCCAAGACTTACCCTTGGAGCATATTTTACCGCCTGATTTATAGTACCTACGCATTAGCGCATCTTGCAAACTTTGCCGCCACGAGCCAAGCCGTAACCACGAATTTTGCCGCCTTTTTTGTAACCTTTTTTCTTCATCATGCCACCTGCAGCATAACCTTTTTTCTTCATCATGCCACCTGCAGCATAACCTTTTTTAGTCATGCCTCCAGCTTTCATGCCCTTCATTTTTTTAGCCCGTCTTGCGGGGGGCATTTTTTCTCTCAGCATTCCATCATCTCTTTCGCGGCCTTCCATAGCATTCATACGAAAACCACTATCCATCGCATCCATTTCTTTTTTGGTAGCACCTAAACCTCTTGGGCGAAGTTTTGGTGTTGGTGAAACCGTGGGTGCGCCGCCCATTTTCTTTTTCTTCATATTCATTGGTCTGTCTCCTTGTAAAGATTGTTGAACACTCTTTCAGTATCCCAAACGTAACCTACGTCTTCTTTTGAGTTATAAGTATGTTGGTTTGGTTTAAAGTCTGGAGCGCCTTGCCCTGTCTCAAACCACGCAGGGTGCGTTACACGAACCCGATTATTTGGTAATGCTACTATGTTACCTGTATACTCTCCAGCGTCTAATAATTCAAGTACGTGACTTTGTTTATGTTGCGCAGGATCATCAGCCACTTCATTATCAGTGTAATCCACAGTAAATAGGTATTTAGCAGGGTAAAACTCACCATCTACTTTGGCTATCCAAGGGGCAGGTGAAGCTCGTTCTAGTTTGTACACAGAATGGTAATGGGACATACAGTCCCAAGGTTGTGCTAAATATGTAGGTAAGGGTGTAGGCCACTCCTCTAAGGGTGTATCAGCTACAAGGGCTGTAAGGGGCATTCTAGCCCACATGGCTCCACCATGTATATTTTCATCGTCATCATCATCAGATTCACAACCAGTAAATATGACTTGAAAACTAAGAGTGCGGTTAGGCATTGTAGTAACACCAATAACCATGCAGTGTAGAAATTCACCGTGATACTCTTCCAAGTTTTTAGTGTATTCTCTACGTACCCACGCTTTAAAATAAGGGATACTGCTGGTTAAGTACGGCATTACTTTTTAAATTCCTTTTTACGTTTTTTAGCTGCAACCTTCTTTCGTTTTTGGGACAGCTTAGACGCAGGGTTTTGTATCTGCTTGCTCATCTGTGCGCGAGATATAGCCATCTAACAATTCCACTTCCGTAAACTCTTGTTTATACGACTATCTGGATCATTAGCTGTCTTAGAGCTTGTGTTGCGTTTTTTCATGCCCTTCATACGAGCGCAAAACGATTTGCGTCGGTTAGCCGCTTTAGAACCTTTTTTAAGTTTACTAGGTTTTGTAGTAACTGCTGTCTTCAATTTACTTCCGGGATTAGCTTTTCGGTAACTAGCAACGCCTTTTGCGTTGAGTCCACCAGACTCACTTTTACCCGCTTTGCGAGTCCAAGCAGGAGACTTTTTGACAGAGCCTCCTGATTTGTAATAACTCCGCATGTATCACCTCTAGTTGTAGAAGACTGTCATTGCAGTAATATTCGTCATCGCCGTTATTAACACGTCGTTTTGGCAACGTATCCCCGCTTGAGGTATATTTACCGAGTGAGAGTCTGAAGCTAAAAAGTCAAGATCAAGCACTGTTGCGCCGCCAGCACCGTCAGTAATAGTCAATCGACCAACACCGCCGCCGGAAGTTAATACTTGTACCTGACGGATACGTGCTGGCCCTACAGCCAGTGACGCAGCGCCTGTAACTCGTTTGGTTTGAACGTCAGAATGAGACATACGCTATTCCTTCTTATGGTAAGATCGCAGTGTTAAACGCTTGTGCATACATAATTGTAATGCGAACAGAACCCGCGTTAGTAGCAGCAGAAGATGTTACAGTTAAACGAAGGTCTGATGTACCAGTGTTACCCCACTCTAGGGTTCCACCACCGCCAGTACCGAGTGCTTTAACGCCTACTGAAGTTCCTGATGCAACTGCGTTGATAATAGTATTTGCATTGCCACCTACTTCACCAACGCTTATATTGGTAGTAGTGTTAGCCGCAGCTACAAGGTCGATAATACAGTTAACGATCTTAGAATTAGCAGGAATTACAATATCTGTTGTAACCGCTCCAAGAGCGCCGCCTGCAAGGCTTTGTACTGTGTCTTGGCACATAACAACGTAACCTACGTTAGCAATGTCCGTACCTACAGTTGTACCTGTAGTATTTTTAATGTTACCAGCTCGAATTGGGCCGGAAAAAGTTGTGTTAGCCATGAATATATCCTCACATGCGAGTTAAGTGAATCCGTCTGCATGTCGTCAGTCGGGCCTGTCAGATTCACGGGGTATTCCCGATAATTGTTACCATACCACCGCATAACACAATATGTCAACAAAAAGAAAGGGGCCACCTAAGTAGCCCCTCTCCAAAACAAGTGTTCTAAGCTTATGCGCCCGGAGAACCAAAGATTCCTAATGGATCAGATACACCAAACGAATAACGCTCACGAGCTTTGTAGCGGCTGTTGCCAGTATCAAAGTCAGCGTCCATCGAAGTAGCCATTGGGCTACGTGTGAAGTGCTTTAGACCATTTGGAACGTCTGTCATCAAGAACCATGCGTCAGTATCTGTTAGATAGTGGTTTACAGTATAACCACCCGGAACAGAACCATTGTTGCGTATAGCGTTGATGTCATTGTCCGCAGTCCCTAAACGACCTTCTGTTTCTAACAAACGTGTTGCAACGAATTGCAAGTTTGGTGGAATCACAAGTTTCTTAGGTTTTGCTGCAATCAATAGGCCACGCTCGTCTGTCCAACCTGCGATTTGAATGATAGCTGCCTCAAGGGAAGTTTCGTTCAAGTCCGCAGCTACTGCTGGTTCATTTGAGTTAGTGCCGCCATCGACTAGCGGGTGGTTAGTAGCACAAAGAGAAACACCGTCACCATATGTAGTACCCGCAGCGAAAGCATTGTTTAAAATGTTAGCCGCTTTAACTTGTTTGGTGTACGCCATAGCGCGAGCCAGTGCTTTAGTATAACGAGACGATAGTGAATCGTACAAGTTATCTTCAATAGCTTCCTCAGTAATAGAGAAACCCATTGCCACTGTTTCGTGTGTGTAACGTGCGGTGAAAGCTTCTTGAGCATTATCATACTCAATTGAAGAGCCTTCTGACTTAGTTGGTGCAGCACCAAAGCCAGATAGTTTTGTTTCTTCCTCAAAAGAACGATCTGATGATTCAGTCTCAAAAATTTCGGCATGTTCTTCACCGTATTTTGCATATTCCAAACCGAACAATGCGTTCAATCCGGGTAACAGTTCTTTTAGTAACTGTGCGCGTGAAATAGCCATGAATTATTCTCCTACGATGCCGGTACCCATTTGGTGGTACGGTGAGTTAATTTTCACTAATACGTCAGTAAAAGCATCGCCAATAGCAGAACCCGGTTTTGTTACAAAACCAACAACTTTAAACGACCTAGTTGCCGTAGCAGTAGTAGCGTCAAGTTGCATGTTAGATTTGCCAGTAGTTGTGTTTACTGAATTTGTAGCGTTTTGTGCGGCTGGTAAAGGCGCATTGTGTCCCAACGCAGTTTGAGCAATTGCTCCGTCTGCTTGTACTTGGAAAGTAACATTTGGGTCAGTTACAACGTAAGCTGTAGCATTAGCTGTGCCTGAAGGGTAATACTGCGAGAATATTAATTGGCCTTGAGCATTTATATACTCGCAACCAACAAACACTCCTAAAGCACCTATGCCGTTACCACCAAGGTTATTGGTAGTTGCATCTGCGCCAGTACCAGAGGCTAGTTGTACGTAACCTGCAGCGATCTCAACAACAGAGCCGTAGCCTATGTTTTGAGCCACGCCTGCAGGAGTAATTAAAAACGAATCTTGAGCGCCAGCATAAGGCATACCGTCAGATCGTTTTACGGGTACAAACCCGTATCCTGAACTTGTAGTAGACATGATATATGTATCCTATATAGATTAAATTTAAGTTCCTTTGCCGAATGTTACTTTGGTCTTGCGATCATTGAACAACGGCATTCGAGGGTCATTCTCACGCATTAGGTTATTATCAACAGAACTCATTTGACCATCAGTCTGTTGTTGGAAATAGCTGTTTCTTTCATCAACCATTTCTATCGGCGCTTTGCAGAGTAATAAACCACCAATAACTACGTTGTCCTTAAAGCGTTCTTGCTCAATGGAAACCATAGAGATTTCTGGGTGGTCTTCAGCTCTTACAGGCGTCCAACCTTCGCGTAACTTTGACGAGACATTGGTAGCGTCTACTTGGCCTTGGTTACTTACTCGAATCCACCTAAAGCTGTATCCATCTTGGGGCATAGGAGACGGTAAAGTCTCTGGGCGTGTCCAAGCTTTCTTACGTACGGTTTTTTCGCGTTTTTCTAATTCGCGGTCTATGCGATTCTCAGCCATTTGCTTTCCTCATATCTATTGCAACCTGTTTGGCGTATTGTTCGGGTGTCAACCCCAACTTCTTAGCGATTTGTACCTGAGTGCGTGTCAACGTCACTTTCCGTGCTGCTTGGCTCCGCGTTGCGGGGGCAACCACTTGGGTCTTCTTTCGCTTCGGTTCAGCATCCTCGAAGTTTTCGGGGAATACTTGACGCATACGAGAGTTAATAGTCTCGTAGTATTCATCACTTTGTGGGCTTACGCCCTGTTTGACAAGTTTATTATGCAACCCCAGCGCTAAACTCGTCATTTCATCGTCGCTTCCAAACCACGTATTAGCTTTCTGCCAATCTGCAGCCCGGTCATCAACTTGTACTGCCGGAGCGGGTTGTTCTGTTTCTACTTCTACAGGGGTTTCTGGTTCCTGTAAAGATGGTAATTTGAAGTTTGCTAGTCTATCGGACTTTAACTTAGCATTGGTTAACTTTTCTTGTGCATCCAATACGGCGTCAGAGTCACCAGATTCATATGCCGTTTTATATTCACGTTTAGCATTTTCTGACTCAATACTAGCATTCTTCTTTGCTTGGTCTAACAAAGCAGCTTGGTTCTTGTTCACATTACCTTTTAGCTTTTTATTTTCTTCCATAAGCTTTTGAGTGACGCGTTCAAGTTCTTGGCTTTGGCGGTAAGCTTCTTCTTTAGCCCTACGCTCGTCGTGGTAACCTTTGCTAAAATGCTGGATACGTTTACGAACCTTGTCAGAGTAATCTTCAAGTTCTTCATCCGTAACATCTGTCGGAGGCTCTGAAGCCTTGCGGTTACGATCTGCTTTAGGTGTATCATCTACAACCTCCACTTCAAAGTCGTCTTCAAGAGCTTCTTCGACTTTTTCCTTAGCTTTTGGCTCAGGAGTCTCTTCTGCTTCCATGAAGTCTTCTTTAGTTTTTTTGCCGGAAATATCAATTTCAACAGAACCAGAATCTTCAATCTCTAGTTTGTTGTCCTCTGGCTCCGGAAATTCAAATTCTACTTTTTGAAATGCCATGTTTATGCCCTCTGAATGCCGGATGGATCGTCTACAATTGCTTCGATTGAATCATCGTTCATAAGACGATACTCAACTCCACCTATTGTAAAACGCGTTCCTGAGTTCATACGAAACATGACGAAATCACCTTCCTTACACCAAGGCCCGGTGGGGAAACGTTCTTCATCAGAGTACGCTTGATCACCCATATCCACAACAAGCCCTATAATAGACATGATATGATCTTGGGTTTTAGCTGTTTCCGTTTTCAGGATTGATGTCCCTGCTACGGTCTCTTCGGGTTGTGGTAGTGCTACCAACACGCGGTATCCCACGGGTTTAGGTAGTTGTAGTTCTAAGTCAGCATCGCTGATTTTAACTGCTTCTTCAGTCATCATCGTTTTCCATATAGTTTTTCGCAAGGTCTTCAATGTAAGATTTGCTGGACTCGAGACCTCGAATTAGTCCAACAACTTCCCTATAGTCCGCATAGTCTTTAGGCGAACCGCCGGTTAGGAAACTTTGTGCAGAGGAAATTTCCTCGTTTATTTTCTTTGTAAGTACGTCGAAAACAGTATTAGCCATACTTAATTTTTACCTTCTGGTTTTTGTGTGGTTTGCATCATTTTAGCAATTTCAAGGTCAACTTTGTTTTCCTCTACACGTTTAGCAGTTGCATCTCGTACGCCTTGTCGTTTGGCGTCAATGGCAAGTTCTGCTTTATCAACGTTTATTTGTTCTGAAGCAACCTTAGCGTCGATCATCATCTTCTGTTGTTTTTGTTTTAGTTCAGCTTGTTTGATCTGTACGTCAGTTTGATCTTTAGCAGCTTTGCGTTGTTCTTCTTGCTGTTTGATCTGCAGTTCTGCCTGTTTCATTTGGATGATCGGGTCTTGCTGCTGTTGTTGAGCTTTCTGCTGCGCGGCTTGTTTCTGGTTAGCCTGCGTAAGTTGCTTGCCTGCGTCTGCAACCAGACGTGACAGTTGTACTTCCATATCCTCATCCATCTCCTCGTTTGGAGCGGGTAGCTCTACACCAAGCTTTTCTTCTATCTTAGTGCGGTATGCGAACCCTAAGTGTTCGGCAATGTGCGCCTGTAGCGAGGCCATGATCTGCTTGGCCTGTGGGTTCTGTCCGATCATCTGAGCCATCATAGGGTCTTGCATAAACGACGTATGCGTAGCGATGTGCGCCTCATGGTCTTGATAGATAAACGCTTTCATAGGCTTGCCTATTAGGGCATCCATGTTCTCGCTTATCGGATCGGTTGGTTTTGCGTCGTCCTTAGTTGGGACGAGTTTATCGGCGTTCTTCACGCCTAATACTTCTATCATCTGGCGATGTAGCTGTGGTAGGTCATATATCTGTGGTGCTTGCGCTGACATCTGTAACACAGTCTGATACTGTACTACACGTTGTGCCATAGTCGAGTTATTAGGGTCACTGACAGGGATCACGTCCACCATCATGTAATCAGCCCTCTTAGCGCTTACCTCGCCTCTAGCGGGTATATAAGCGTAGTCTTCAGGTGCATACTCCGCCATGATAGCTTTGAGTAATTTAAACTCTTGCTTCATCGCATAGTGTACGCGTGCTTGCACAGCAGCCATAGGTTTGAGTGTGCGTTCTAATAGAGCTAGCGTAGTACCCACAGGAGCGTTAGCAGACATGTCAGAGATGTCCATATCGCTTATAGCGCCTAGCCGTCGTCCTTCAGTAGTAATCTGGTTGAGGAGCGCTAGGAGCGTCTGTGAAGGCTCTTTGTAAGGTAGAGGCATGATGTTGTCACGGATTGACCCTGACGGTACGTCTACGTCCTTAAATTCACCCGGCTCTATAGGTGTGTCATCTCCCTTGATACGCAATCCACGGGACTTTAGCCCTCCCGGGAGATTAGAGAGTGTACCCGCGTCTACGAGTTGTCGTATCAAGGAAGTACCGGCACGGGCGTACCCGCCGATAATATGTATCAGGCCAAGTCCATAGAACCCAAATCCCGGTACATAATTGTAGTGGACGAAGTGCTGACGTTTGAGTGTGAGAGGGTCACCCTCTTCGTAGTTTCTACGGACTGCCAGCACTTCACCACTTCCACGCTCAATAGTGACTACGTATGGTCGAGCAATACCATCGTCGTCATCAATACCCTCAATAAGAAGGTCAGCGTGTATTTCGTAGATAGCATAGCGGTCATCATCAGTGAGCGAATAGCCCCCTTCTTCCGCTTTCTTCTCTTCGATGTCTGTGTGGTAAGGCTCTGGCTCTCCAAGGTCTATATCTCTATAAAACTCTGCGGCCTGTAGCTTCTTCAATTCATTCTTAGTCTTACGCATTATGTGTGTTACACGTTCTGCGGCTTCAATATTCGACGCGCCGTAAGGCACAATCACGTCTTCTGCCGATATGTATATAGCAGCTTGACGACCTAAATTAGGGTCAAAGTACACCTTTTTAAACGCAGAACCTGCTAAACCAAGGCTATACAGCATCCGTTCGTGTTCTGGTCGGTACTCAACCATGTTTTCAGTCAATTCGTAGTTCATATCTGCCATAACGCGGGCAGCCGCTTCGTCTTTTTCTTTAGTTTCTACACCAAGTATCTTAGTTTTTACTGGCCCAGCCGCTGGCATAGTCTCACTCATGGTCTCAGCTTGGAACCGTATGGCTGCCTCAGCTAAAACTGTAGAGTTAACGCCACATGCGCCTTCCCAAGGCTCTGTACGTTGCTCATATTTAAAGCCTAACACGTCTAAACCCTTAACAAATGTGTCCGCCCAGTCCTTACGGGCTTCAATATCTGACTTAACTTGCCCAACAAGCTCGTCGGACAACTCGTCAAGGTCGTCCTCACTCATCATTTCGGCTAGGTTACCACCGAACTCAGTGAAATCGCCTTCTGTTCCGGGCATTAGAGTAATCTCCATGCTACCATCAGACAGAGTTACTGACTCAGGATCAACAATCTCGATTTCCATTTCGGGGATTTCCATCTCCTCTAGGCCCTCAAGGTCGCCTTCTAAGTCTTTTAGCCCCATTGGAGCTGCGTATAGTCCTTTTTCAATAGCCATTGCTAACCCTTTTAATAATATCCGCCTCGGCGTTGTTTAAAGAACCGCTCATCTTCTGGTTCGTCACTAGGTAGTCTAATAAACCCGCCCTGTCTAAAACGCATTAACGCCATAACTGTAGAATCCACAAGGTCATCGTTACTCATAAACGGAAATCCTGCAATCTCTTCAACCACTTCTTCGGCCCACCGTGTCTCTGGCACCCAGCAAATCCCAGATGCTACTATATCTGCAACGGAGTTAAGTCTGGCTAACTTATCTCCTGACCCCCTATGTGGTGTATACTCCGATACTGGTAAGCCCATACGCCGCATCTCTTGATACAAGGCTACACCAGAACTTTTCTTCTCCACAATAAACGAATCAGGTTCCCAGTCTTGGTACTCTTCCATCGCAAGTTGTTTAAGTTCTGGGAACTCTATACGCTGTTTTATGCTATTTAACAATATAATATTGTACGCACTTGTCTCTTCGTTCAAGAAAACACCCCATGTGGTGAGTGCTGTGAAGTCTGCACGGTTATGTTTCTCGGCTGCAGCGTCAAGTGACATGATGATATACTCACACGCAGGTGGTGAGTCGGGCAACCACTTGTTCCACCACTCCCGCTTGACCATAGCAGCCTCTTCGGTAGTGGGTTTCTGTTGGTATTGTGAGTTCCATTGGAACACGGGCATCGACGCTTTGGTTCTAAGTAGGGCATCTAGGTCAAAGAACTCAGGCCACAGAGGTTTCTGCACCATTTTCTTAGTCTTTTTGTCTTCTATATCTAATATTGCGGGGAACTCGACCACATTATACTGGTCAGCTCGTTCATTTTTGCCCATATCACGCACCACTCGACCAGTTAGATCATCTAAATGCCAACGTGTCTGTATGATCGCAACGCGACCCCCCGGCATCAGTCGAGTTCGAGCGCCAAAGGTGAACCATTCGTAAGCTTTTTCAAAGACAGAAAAGTTCCCGTTGATAACATCTTGTTCAGAGTGTGGGTCGTCGACCAACAATAAGTCAGCGCCACGCCCAGCCAAAGCAGAACCAATACCACATGCATAATATTCACCCCCGACATTTGTGTTCCACCTTCCTGCTGATTTACTATCTTGTGCTAGTTTTACTGTAGGAAATATAGATCGATACGCGTCTAAAGCAATTAAGTTACGTACTTTACGTCCAAAATCCACCGCGAGGTCTGTCGTGTGAGAGACCATCATAACCTTCTTGTCTGGGTTTCTACCTAAGAACCATGCTGGAAAGAAGATAGACACAAGCTGTGACTTACCATGTCGTGGTGGAATGTTGACACATATACGGTCTTCATCTCCAGATTCAATTGACATAAGCATATCTGCAAGGATTCTGTGGTGCTTTCCTACTATAAACTCCGGCATCATCAACTTGCAAAACTCTATTAGGTCATCATATGCACCCTTGTTTACCGCTCTGACGTTGAGTTCATCAACCATGCGGTCAATTTCAGCTACTTCTTCCTCACTAAACGAGTCTAAGTTGGCCAACATGACCTCAATCTCAGCTTCATCAAAGGCAAGAGCGTCAATCGTCATCGTCAAACCCAAACTCTTCGTTAATATCTATGGCATTCGGGGTCAAAACTACTGCATCTTCTATCTCAGGCTCTGGATTTACCAATTTTGCAAGCTTGCTACGTAGTTTTTCTTTAATATCATCAGTGGTTTGGTGTGTAATCGTCACTTCGGACTTCTCTGTGAACAATCCTACGTCTGAAATCTTACCTAGAAGCTCTAATGCACGCATACGTACACGAGGATCAGGGTTTTCGGTCTCCATGACGAGCTTGTTGGTCACTAAATTACGCAATTGCTTCGAAGATTCTACCACAGAGTGGTTAAATTCATCAATTATAGCGCCTGTCATCTTAATAGAAGGGGGTGTTAGCTTTGCTGCACGCTTGTGTGTCACTTTTCGGGACGTTTTGTCGGGTTCTTGTGCGAATGCAGTGGCTAAAATAGCGGCGACTTCCTTATCCTCCGCATTAGGAGTGGTGTCTAACCCATGTTTCTCTAGTTCTTCGACAGTTTTAGCCATCGCAACTGCACGATCTGGCAGATGTAACTGCTTTACTTCATCTTCTAAAGGTACACCCATCTCTGGGGCAAG
>Ga0307488_10002142_pt1 | contig 16689 bp, 22 predicted proteins | sample SB02metaG_FD_202248 | JGI IMG/M metagenome (GOLD analysis project Ga0307488, IMG submission 202248) | Sea-ice brine microbial communities from Beaufort Sea near Barrow, Alaska, United States - SB 0.2 | ecosystem: Environmental > Aquatic > Marine > Coastal | place: USA: Alaska | collected... | reverse complement strand
CTTGATACTTATACCCACAAATATCTGCTTAACAATAATACGTTTGGTCTTAAATCTGGTCATCACTCACCCAAGATGTTTATTTGTTTGGGGACTTTTACTTCATTAACGCTGGAAGTTTTACTCCTGTGGTATGTGCTTTCTCTCTTTTAGTTAGGTACGAAAAGTGCGTGAAGTTAACCCTTAACAACAGGTTTTTGTAGCTAACTAGATCTGCTTAAGGGCGTAATATTCTGTTATTGAGCCTATGGGCATGATGAAAGGAAGTCAGAATAGAAAGTGCTGAAGTTATTTGACTAATTGCTCAGATTGTTGATTAGATAAGTGAATAGACTAATAGATATAGGATAATGTCATGGTAATCTTTTTTTATGATTGGTTTGCTTCAGGCAGGGCAGGGCATCATTGCTGTGAAAAGTTTATGTTGTGCATTTTGAGCATGATCTTCGTTATTTTTTCTAGTGCTGTGAGGAGTAACAACTCAGCAGACTGGTTTACTGAGTTCAAACAAACGGCTACTCCCCAACAACTCTATAATTTTTTGTACATGCTGCCAAAAGGTGGCGATTTACATCATCACCTTGGGGGCTCTAACTTCAGTGAGTGGTGGTATGAATTGGCTACTCAGCCTGAAAAAAATGGAGGTTACCGTTATTACACGCGCACCGTTATAAAGCATTGTAAAGGTTATGGTACAAATGAATTTGGTTCAGCACCACAATCTTTACTGTTTCGCAATATTCAACACAGTCATTACAATGCATTAAGCCAGTGCGAAAAATCTGAATACCACTTACTGAGCGAATTAAATCATAAGCAAAAAACAGCATGGTTGCATAGTATCCGCTTGGATAAACCCTTTGAAGGACGCTCAGAATTTTTTGAGAAACACTGGTTAAGGCTTAACGATTTGGGACGCAACCCCACATTATTGGCTGAAATGTTAGTCAAAAACATGCAGGCTTTTGCTGATGAGGGCCTGACTTATTTAGAAACGCAAATCAGTGCATTTAACCAACTTAAACCCGATGGCAGTGTTTATGGTGACGATGAAGTTATCGACTTATTTCGCCAGCGATTAACGAAGGACGACGCTGTTGATTCTGGTGTGACGGCAAGATTGCAACATTCATTATTAAGATTTACACCCCATGCAGAAGAAAACTTAAAGCGCATGTACCGATTGGCCGACAGAAACCGAGATATGCTTGTGGGTCTGAATATGGTCGGCAGAGAAGACAATGATAAAGGTTATCCATTACGTTTTCTCAAGACCTTGCGTGAACTTCGACACAGCATACCTGCAGTCAAATTAGCCATTCATGCGGGGGAAGTGGATGAGCCTAACTTTCATGTACGCGATACTTTACTGCTAGGCGCAGACAGAATTGGTCATGGCGTTAACCTGATTACGGATCCTCAAACTATGTTGCTCATGCGCCACAATAGATATTTAGTTGAAATTAATTTGATCAGTAATTTATTGCTTGGATACGTCAGCCAATACAACCAGCACCCTTTCCCTGAATATTTAAGAACAGGCATACCCGTAGCACTGTCTACCGACGATAGAGGCATGTGGGACTCGACCATGACAGATGAATACTTTGTGGCCGTAAAGGAGTTTAATTTGTCTTGGCAGGAGTTGATTAATTTAGGTGAAAACTCTTTAACCTTCAGTTTTGTCGATGAGGAAAATAAACAACGACTGTTAAAAAGCTATGCCTATCGAGTCACAAAATTTGCGGATACATTTCAGCAAAAAGGTGTGCAAATGCTCGACCAAGTTAAACCTGATAAGCGGTTATTTATCTGCCAACGATACCGGTTATGCGATTAACCGTTTTTCAAGCATTGATTTTATTGATAGGTGCACATCTAGAAAACCTATTTTTTGTTTTACGTTTGAGTTGGTAGTCTTGAAACTAATAAGAAATTGAGAATGCATAAATGGTTAACCAGAACGGGTTTTTAGACAAGGTTGTATTAGTCACAGGTGCTGCCGCTGGAATTGGTGAAGCTGCCGCTCGGGCGTTTGCCGCACAAGGTGCCAAGGTGGTATTGGCAGATATAGACAAAGAAGGAGAACAAGTTTCAAACAGTCTTTGTGCTCAAGGTTATCAGGCCGTTTTCCATGCCTGTGACGTGAGTAAGGCAGCATCAGTGACCGCGCTTTTTGCCTTTATCCAAGACGCATTTGGTCGTTTGGATATAGCGTTTAATAATGCTGGTATTGATATCGAGTCAGCTAAATTGGCTGATGGTAGTGAGGAAGTATTTGACAAAATTATGGACGTCAATGTCAAAGGGGTATGGTTGTGTATGCAACACGAAATCCAAACTATGCTCAAAGCTGGCGGTGGCGCGATTGTCAATACTGCATCTGTTGCGGGTTTAGGTGCTGCACCAAAGATGAGTATTTATGCTGCTAGTAAACACGCCGTAGTAGGACTCACTAAGTCAGCGGCAGTTGAATACGCAAAAAAAGGTATCCGAGTCAATGCTATTTGCCCCGCTGTAATTGATACTAATATGTATCGTCGTGCGGTAGCGAGTGACGCAAAGAAATCCCTTGCGATTGATGCGATGCACCCCGTTGGCCGAATAGGCAAAGTGGAAGAGGTGGTGGGTGCTGTATTGTATTTGAGCTCTGACGCCGCAGGTTTCACCACTGGGGCAACCTTACCGATTGATGGTGGCTCAACCGCTATTTAGGGAATGGATAAAAATGCGAGGGCGAATGATTCATCGCCCTTTACTCGTTATCCACTGACGTCGACTTCAGTTATTGTGCAACATTGCAGCAAGATGACTACATCGAAAATAGTGGTGTTAATGAGGCAGATTTAACAGGCAGGTTCATTCGCTCAATATATCCACTAGTTCTTTCAATTCTATTAATTGACTCGTCAGTTCAGCTACTTGTTGTTCCAATAGTGTAATGCGCTCTAAGGCTTTTGGGGAGGAAGTTGAGTCTTGAGTTGAGTGTGTTGTGACCGTATTGGCTGGTGTCTTCGATGTTACTTGTAATCCTTCGTGACCACTAAATAAGTGCGCATAACGAGTATCCCGCTTGCCGGGTTCGCGTTCTAATTTCATTACTAATTGTTGGTCGTTCAGCTGGTGCAATTTATTTAACGTGGCTTCTACTTCATCCACATTCTCAAATTCTGCCAAGCGGTTGGTGCGGGTTCTAAGTTCACCGGGAGTTTGCGGGCCGCGCAGCAACATTACGCAGATAATCGCTAATTGTTGACGGCTAAATTTTAAATCACTGAATTGAGTATTGCAAAAGCGATGTTTGTATTTTACCACTCTGCTACCTGTGCCTGTATGTTCAAATATTAGCTTTTTGTCCCTGAGTTCATCTACTAGGTGTTGCACCTCAGATTCACTCAAGTTTATTATGGGTTCACGGTTACTTTTTTGGTTACAACCTAGAGTTAAACTATTCAGAGATAAAGGATATTGATCAGGTGTAGTCACTTCTTTTTCGAGTAATACACCCATAATCCGAGCTTGCATGGGGGAAAGTTGAATGAGCATATAAGCGTCCTTTGGTGCGGCTAATCAAGATTTATTATATGGCGCAAATAGACTTTGTATATCCACTTTCGCTTTTAATTTAATCGCCAATAAAAATAACCCCCCTAGTTTGCGATGCAAAAATATCGCATTAGCTGACGGTGTGTGTGCATACTCTTTCTCTAAACCCAGTTGCATGCCTTGATGTTGTAATCGGGAAGACAAGTCAGAGCCTGCAAAGTCGTAAGGTGATTCACCGTAAAGAGGCTCGCAGGCCATATAAGCCAAATTAGTGATATTTTGCTGCACCTTTTCTGGCAAATTCTGCCTGATTAGACCTATATCTAAGACCGCTTGACGGATCTTTGATTTTTCATGATGACTGGCGCTCTGCATCAGCTGACGATAACTTTCAGCCATATGTGGTGTGTAAATTCGGGTCGCACCAAAATCTAATAAAACAATTTTTTGGGTGTCTTGATCATATTGGTAATTGGCAAAGTTAGGATCGGTTTGCACCAATTGGAAATCGAATAATTCTTTAAAAAATAAACGCATCAATTGACTCATGACCTGATTGCGTGTTTCTTGTGGTGCATCAACCAACTGCTCTATGGGTATGCCATCCACAAAGCTCATGGCAAGAATAGTATCTGAACTAAATTCTTTATCCAAAATCGGCATAACAAAGGCATCATCATGTTCAATAACTGCGGCATATTGTTCTAAATACTGTCCTTCAAGGGCATAATCCGCTTCATCGTGAAGCTGTTTTTTAGCTTCGGCCAACAAAGGTTTTATATCCAGCTCCTTAGGTAGTAACCCTGTCATTTTTATTAATGTTGCCACGTTATCCACATCGCTGTTGATGCTTTGTTTAATACCTGGATACTGAATTTTAATCGCCAAACGTTTGAAGTCTTGGGTGATGACTTTATGCACTTGGCCTATAGACGCTGCAGCGATGGGTTGCAGGGGAAATTGGATGAAATTTTTCTGCCAGCTTTCCCCCCATCGTGCTTTTAATAAGCTAATGAGCTCCTTTTCTGGCATAGATTTAGCGTCTGAGCGTAGCCGAGCGAGTAAATCTGTTAACTGGGCAGGTAACATATCACCTGCATCCATAGATATCATTTGTCCGACTTTCATTGCCGCACCTCGCATTTGCGCAAGTTGATCGGCCACACGCATGGCGTTTGTGGGAGTCAGCAGTAAATCCTTGATTTTAGGCCGATTGCCTTTGGCTAATTCGCTGACACCTTCAGCTAGCATGTTTCCAGCCACTCGCCCTGCTAAAGAACTGAGTTTACCTAAACGACTAAATCTACCCCTTGGTATAGAGGCTGTATCTGTCTTTTTCTGCATCAATAGATGGCCTTGTAAACAGGCTAATACGTAAGTCTTGGTGTTCTAGACTACTTTGGCAGTGTTATTTTCAGTATTCAGTATTGCACCTACTTCTAACATTGGCGAGGCATCTAAATTTTCTGCATCCATCATGGATGCAATACGCTGCATAGTTGAAACCAACTGGGTTTGTTCCCAGTCTTGAAGTTTTTCAAAGCGATCAATAAAATGTGCTTGTAGTGGACGAGGGGCATCTTTGATGACGTCCTTTCCTTGCTCAGTAAGGTATAAACCAACTTTACGTTTATCCGTTACCGAGCGCTCTCTGATGACATAAGATCGTGCCTCAAGTCGATCTAAAATACTCGTTACAGTGGCTGAGCTAAGATTAATACTTTTAGCAATATCCTTAACCATGTAGCCTCCATGTTGAGCAATTTCCTTAAGAACAATAAGCTGTGGAGTGGTAAGCCCACTTTCTTTGGAGAGTTTTTTGGAATAAAGATCTATAGCCCTTATAACCTTTCTTAATGAAACCAATAACTCTTCATATTTTTGCATAACAATTCCCTTAAACATCTTTGAAAGGTGACGGATAAAACTGTTTATCATCACCTGATTACGAGGGGTAATGTATGAGTAATTAACGTGGAGTTCAATTATTTTATTACTAAATCCCTTATTTAAGTTAACATTAAAATTCAATCCTATCTAATTATACAGCGTTAAATATCAGTTATATTCATATTTAAGTAGATTCTTAAGATAAAAATAGTTAGTATACTAATCATTAGATTACTAATTAAATTTGATCTAATTTTCAAATAGGTTGAAAATGCAGCTTTGGAGCAAATCAAAACATCAGTAGCCATTAAAAGTCCAAAAGTAGGGCAACAATCTTTCTCGGTTGTCGTTGAATATTTTTGCTTTAAATTGCTGATGCGTTTGTGAGTAGAGTTAGTCCGCAAAGCTAAAAGACATATTGTCTGTGAGACACACCAATTGTCAGAAACACTGACACTGACGGTACCCAAGCACTAGGTCAGGAACCTACCTCAAACAAGATATCGCTCTAGCATAAGGACATATCAACAGAATATAACATTAAGAATGGCACTCATGCCTACATCAATATACGAACGTTGAACAACGCAAGGTAAGTAATTAATCACATGAATAGATTGAATTGGAAACGTATTGTCATAAAAGTTGGAAGTGCATTGATCGCCCCACATGGAAAAGGATGTAGTAGCGAATACTTAATAAGTATCGCGCAATTTATAGTGAGCTGCCGGTCGCAGGGCATCGAAGTGGTGTTAGTGTCATCAGGCTCGGTAGCCGCTGGATCTCATCTATTTCCAGATGAGTTACAACAAACTATTCCAATCAAAAAAGCCATGGCTGCTGCAGGTCAAGCTGAGATGATGGGAACATGGGAAAAACTCTTTGATTTTCCCACTGCACAAATGTTACTGACGCGTTGCGATTTGCGTGACAGAGAACGTTACGTTAGTGTTAGAAAGACAATATTTACTTTGCTCGAGCACGATGTGCTACCGATTATTAATGAAAATGACACCATAGTGACAGACAAATTGAAAGTGGGAGATAATGATAATTTATCTGCGATAGTTGCTGCTGCTGCTGACGCTGATGCCTTGATTATTTGTTCCGATATTAACGGTCTGTATAACAAAAACCCCAATAAACACCATGATGCTGTTCTTATTCCGAACATCTCAGAGATAACTGCAGACATCTTCGCCATGGCTGATGGAGCGACAAGTGCAGTTGGCACAGGCGGCATGATAACTAAAGTAGAAGCGGCTCAAAAAGCGACGTTACACGGTATTGATACCTACATAGTCAATGGTTTTACTGAATTGTCATTTACCAAGTTGTTAAACGGCGAAAACCCAGGCACTCATTTCTCATCAGATCCTTCTCCTATGAAAGAGCATTTACACTGGATGACACATACATCTACCGCTCAGGGTGAAGTGATAGTTGAAGATAACTTTACCGCCAAACTAGACGCCCACAGTGAAGAGCTTACCAGTGAAGATTTGATAGAGGTTAAAGGTGAATTTGCCGTGGGTGATACGATATTGGTACGTAAACACGATGGTACTAAGTTGGCAAAAGCCAAATCAAACTACGGTAGCTGTTTGTTGAGTTTTATTACTAATCAAGAAGATAAAAGCTTTGCAAGCGATTTTCAAGAACAAACAGGGCCGATTATCTCAGATAAACATGTCGCACTGTTGGAGACATTATGAGCCTTATAAGAACGTTAACATTAGCTGCGGTTAAAGCATCCAAAACATTAGCCGTTTCAGAAGAGTCAATTAAAAACCAAGTGTTGATTGCTATGGCAGCGGCATTGCGTGAGAAAAAGCAAACATTCTTACAGCGAATGAATAAGATTTAGCCCAGGCAAAGCAAAACAGTTTGAGCAGTTCGATGACCGACAGACTCACCTTAAATGATGAAAGAATTGAAGCAATGGCATCAGGAATTGAAGTCATTGCTGGTTTGGCAGACCCGGTTGGTGTTGAATTTTTGCCTAACGTGGCTGAAAAACTCGCCTAACGTGGTTGAAAAACTCAGAGAAAAACAAGTCAACGTTAATGCCTGTGCCGATGCCAGTCAATATTTCAGCCATGGGACCGTTTTAGCGTTAGATGATTTCGGTCAGGAAGACCTAGACTTAGAGATAGCCATTCGAATTGTTGATGCTGATTAAGCTATGGCGCACATTGATAGGTTTGGTCGTCACCATACCGAAGTCATCTGTACCAAAAATCAACTCACCGCTAAACGTTTTCAACGAACAGTCGATGCGTCTGTGGTGATGGTCAATGCATCTTCGCGTTTTCTGATGGTAGTTTCGGATTAGGTGCAGAAATTGGCATGGCGACAACTAAACTCCATGCTTATGGTCCTATGGTTTAGAGTCATTAACGACCAAGAAATACTTGGTTATGGGCGAAGGACATATTCGCGCATAATGACATAAAAAACAGAGCGGACTAAATTACCGCTCTGTTTTTTGCTATATATGGCTTTTTTTATCACTCACCAAAAGCGCCTGCAGCGCCGGGAAACACTACCGGACTCTCAAAACCCTCTTGGCTCACACTGGCGACACCAAAAAAGTAGTTGTCTATAACCACATTTTCTAATGTGTATTGGGTAACATCGCCTACAAATTTACTGAATTGCCATTGAGGTGCGTCGGTGTAACGCCAATAAATCTTGTATCCAGCGAGCTGCTCATTTTGGCTTTTGTCTAGCGCCGCCCAGCTCAATGTAGTATTTGGTTGGACAGCACCTTTTATGGCTACCTGTGCTGGTGGAGATGGCGCCCAAGCCATGCCTGCCAGTGACACAGCATTTAACGCGGTGAGTTTAGCGGCATAATCAAAATTAACACCGTCTATGGTATCGCCATATGTCACACTTTCTTCTATTCGTAGGTCTTGGTGTTGACGCTCGTAATGTTCGTTAGTTTCCATAATACGTACACCTGGATAACCTAAATCGTTGAAGGGACGATGATGACCACCGCGACCGAATCTGTCTAAACGGTAAACGACCATAGTATCTAAGTTAGGGATATATCTGTCAGCCATTAAATCAATATAACGAGCCAAGTTGCGACTAGGAGAGTCCACTTCGCCACCCGTATACCTGCGAGTGCGTGCTTGTGCATCGGTTTCAGTGTAGCGGGTACCTTCGGCAAAAATACGTGCCGTGGTATTGTTGATAACGCCATTGATGCCGGTAATATTGCCAATCATGTCGTTATTTAACACTGCTTTTAAACGCCATCCTTCTTTTTGTGCTGATTCAGCTAATATTTTCCCGCCAAATAGTCCTTGTTCTTCACCGGCCAGAGCGGCGTAAACAATACTCCCGTTAAACTTGTATTGGCTAAGTATACGCGCTGCTTCTAAGGTGCCTGCGACGCCAGAAGCATTGTCATTTGCACCAGGTGAATCATCAGTAAAGTTCATTATATCAGAAATGCGCGAGTCAATATCGCCAGACATCATAACGTAGCGGTTAGGATCAGTGCTACCCGTTTGCACAGCAATCACACTGACTACCTCTGTCGCATCAGGAATACGCTTTTCACCTTGAATAGTTTGTGATTGGAAAGAGACTGTTATACAACCACCACAGGCTTTAGAAATAGCATCAAATTCAGACTTGATCCAACGCCTAGCCGCTCCTATTCCACGGGTGTCAGATTTTGTTTCAGACAAGGTGTGACGCGTGCCAAAGCCAACTAATTTACGAATGTCCTGTTCAATACGTTTTGCAGAAATCTGTTGTTGAATATCATGTAATTGCTGTTGATCTTTGTACTCTAATTCTTTTGCTTGTGTTGATAGGGCAAAGATAAAAAACAAGAAGGCATATAACACGGGTTGAATCGTTCTCACAATATGTTCCTAAATGATTTATTTGTTAATTTGTGATATTTTAACGTGTTTTGAACTGATATTGTTCATTAATAGTATTCATTAATTGCGAAGCAACAATCGACTAACATTATGATCCCACTGGTATTTCATCCTATTTATAGCCAACTTGACTTACCTGTACGTCATCGTTTCCCTACTGAAAAATATCAAGGGATCCGCAATGCATTAGCCATGCAGGGGGTTGCAGATGATAGCTTTTTTATGCCAACCCCCGTTTCCCCAAAAGACTTGTGCCAAATCTTTAATCCTGAATATGTGCAACAACTTGTTGCTGGCACTCTGAATGTTAAAGCGATGCGGCGTATTGGTTTTCCTTGGTCTGCACAACTTATTCAGCGCTCATTAACGGCTGTAGGCGGCACTATTTTAACTGCAGAACTAGCCTTAGAACATGGTAAAGCATTAAATTTAACTGGTGGTTACCATCATGCATTTGCTAATTATGGTTCGGGTTTTTGTCTGTTTAACGATTTGTACTTGGCCGCTTTGACTATGTTGAACAGTCCTAAGATCGATAAAGTACTGATTTTCGACTGTGATGTGCATCAAGGTGACGGGACGGCGAAGTTAGCTGAAAACAACACAGACATTTACACTGTTTCTCTTCATGCAGAGAAAAATTTCCCATTCCGTAAACAACACTCAAATATGGATTTTAATTTGCTCAAAGGCACACAAGATGACGAATATTTAAATACAGTCGACAGTGCTTTGTATTTGGCTATTAATACTTATCAACCTGACGCAGTCATTTACGATGCAGGGGTTGATATTCACATCAATGATGATCTGGGGCATTTAAGTATTAGTACTGAGGGGGTGTATCAAAGAGACTGTATGGTGTTTGATATTTGCAAACGTAAAGGTTTACCTGTCGCAGCAGTAATAGGTGGTGGGTATCAACGAAATATAGATGCTTTAGTGGAAGTTCATCTTCAGTTATATAAAGCTGCAGGTGTTCTGTAGCCGTAACTTCTGCAATAATTGCACACTTACTCTTTAATTTTTTTTGTTATCTGTTTTCTAAGACATCGATGAATAGACCAAACCGGTCGCAGACAATTTCTGATTGAGTAATATTAATAACTAGAATTCGGCGTGTTGTCTGGGTCTATTTCGCCAGATACTTCTTCTGGGTCCACATCATTAATCAGTAGAATTTCTCGCACTGCCTCTATGTGATTCAAAACAGCCTGATAGCGATCACCATATTCATATCTAGTCACTTCAATTGCTTTTGGCATATAGCTAAAAGCTATTTTTAGCGTCATAAGTGCATCTTTATCTAATCTTTCAGCCATTACATGTCTTGATTTTTTAATTAGGCGTTTTTTATGTGCGTTGATGTAATCATAATGATTGCATTGCAAGGAGAACTATTTTAATCTCTTTTGATCCAGTCATTATGAGTCTATCCTAATGGAATACCAAAATAATTTAAATGAATTACAAATAGAAAAAAAACTAGCAGGGTTAACTCATGCACAGTCAGACCGTTTGGCATTTATTGATTTTAATTTGCAGTTTTTTGGTCATATTGCTCGAACAGACTTGATCCAGCGTTTTAAAACAGGGTTAGCAGCCAGTACACGGGACTTCAGTACTTATAAAGAACTTGCCCCAAATAATCTTATTCTACGACATCAAACTAAAAGTTATCATCGAACGGATGCCTTTCAACCCTTATATAAACATGATCCAGAGGTGATTTTAACGTCCCTCAGTCGTGGATTTGGTAATGGTATATCTACTGGTGTGCAGCCCTCTGAACAGTGTTTTGATGCGGTCAGGCTGATACATCCGAATGTAGCCATAATTGCCAGTATCATGCGAGCTATTCATAATAAACAAGGGATCAAGTGTGGTTATGTGTCATTATCGTCTGGTGAAACAGAGCGAGCGTTAGTGCCTCACTCAATTATCAATAATGGGCATCGCTGGCATGTGCGTGCTTATGATCGAAAGAGCAATAGTTTTCGTGATTTTGTGTCCACCCGATTTACTTTTGTCGATTCAATACAAGGGCATGTTCATATACATGAAGCCAGTCCTTATGATCAGCAATGGCAACTCCTTGTGAATATAGTACTTGTTCCCCATCCTAAGCTTAAGCAGTCGAAGGCGATTGAGATGGATTACAACATGGCGGATGGGATGCTATCGATACGATTAAGAGCCGCCGTTGCTGCTTATGTATTAAGGCAATGGCAGGTGGATTGTTCAGCGGATCAAACTGAGAATCATCAAGGGTGCCAGCTGGCACTGGCTAACCCTGAGGTACTTGAATTAATCGAAAATATTTCTTTGGCTCCCGGGGCGGGGAGATCTATCATTTCGCAAGTGGCACTAGCGAAATGATATAATATTATCTACTGCATATTGGATTATTTCCAGATTATGTTTTTCAGTCAGTGAAAGTATCGATAAGCTAGGGTATTGATATAAACGTTTGACGATATAACTGACGTCTTGATTGGCATATTCGTGATGTTCATCTTTAACCTCTGTGCACCTAGAAAACAAAACCTCAGCTTTTTCAAAGAATAATATCCAGCTCTGTGATTCAGCCTGTGCTATGAGTTTTGACAGGTGTTTCTCTGTTTCACCAATATATTTATCTACCAATAGTTGACAGTCAATGAAACAGACTGATTGTTTAGTCTGGTAAGCAAGTTGATTTAGTTCCATGGCCTTATCGGCGTTATGATCTCCATAAAAAACCAACTTTGTGTTGATTTATTTGCCGATTTGACCGTCGCTTCTTTTAATTTATCTGTGTCTTCTTGGTATATAGCTACGTCTCGTGTCGGTGCAATAGGCTTAGATAAAATATGGATAAAAGAAGTAGGGCCATGGTGATATTCACTAAATACTGTTTTGTAGGCTGTGATTGTCATTAGCGGCCTCCTCGATTTATGACCTTATGAAGCACTTTAAAGTTGATGTTTAACTATAGAAAATCTGCAACATTGGACTAGGTTCTAATGTATAACGCTGGGATAATTAGCAGATAACTAAGCCGTTAAACATATTGTGTATAAACAATAACTATAAATCCGCTTTTTTAATATGGTTTTAGCCATAATTGCCTTTCTAAAAAGGCTGATTTCTGGTATTTTCGTCACAGTATAGACGTCCAGATGTCTCAAGTTAAATTGCTACGTAGGAATATCATGAGCAAAGTGTCGTTGCCGAAAGAAAAAATCAAAATATTACTACTAGAAGGTCTTCATCAAAGTACCTTGGATACCCTTCATGCCAATGGGTATGAAAATATTGAGTATCTGAAAACATCACTCCCTGAAGATGAATTGATTGCCAAAATTAAAGATGTACATTTTGTTGGTATTCGTTCCAGAACACAGTTGAATGAGAAGGTTATTGACGCTGCTAATAAGTTAGTGGCTGTCGGTTGTTTTTGTATTGGTACTAACCAAGTTGACTTGTTGGCTGCACAAATACGCGGCATACCTGTGTTTAATGCGCCTTTTTCAAATACTCGCTCAGTTGCTGAGTTGGCACTTGCTCAAATTATTTTGCTTTTACGAGGGGTTCCAGCAAAAAATGCCAAGGCACATAAGGGCATTTGGGATAAAAGCGCAGTCGGCTCTTTTGAGGCGCGGGGTAAAACCTTGGGTATTATTGGTTATGGCCACATTGGCACACAATTAAGCATTTTAGCCGAGCACCTTGGAATGCGAGTACAGTTTTTTGATATTGAAAACAAATTAGTGTTAGGTAACTCAACACAAACTAAAACGTTAAAACAACTGTTAAATACTTCTGATGTAGTCACCCTTCACGTACCTGAGACCGCACAAACTGAAAATATGCTTGGTGCCAAAGAGTTAGGTATGATGAAAGATGGTGCAATTCTAATGAATGCTGCCAGAGGAACCGTTATTGATATAGATGCTTTGGTTGATGCCCTAAAAAGTGGAAAGTTAGCTGGGGCAGCTATCGATGTATTCCCAGTAGAACCGAAGTCGAATAACGAGCTTTTTGAATCACCACTGACCCAGTTTGATAATGTTATCTTGACACCCCATGTAGGTGGAAGTACCCAAGAAGCACAGCAAAATATTGGTATCGAAGTTGCCGGCAAACTTGCTAAGTACAGTGATAATGGTTCGACTTTATCGGCAGTTAATTTTCCAGAAGTATCTTTGCCTGAACAAACTGATCGTTCACGTTTATTACATATTCATAAAAATGCGCCCGGTGTGTTAACACAAATTAACCAAGCATTTGCACAAAAAGGTTTAAATATTGCAGCGCAGTATCTACAAACCAATCAAAACATTGGTTACGTAGTGATTGATGTTGAAACGGACGATGCAGAAGAAGCATTTGTGCAATTACAAAAAATTGATGGCACGATTAAGACCAGAATTTTGCATTAATTTACTGGTCGTTGACCACAACCAAAACTTAAAAATGCCTGCTAATTTAGCGGGCATTTTTAATTTCGAGTAATCAAGCATGAATACTCGACAGGGTGGAGTTAAACAGGAAATGCAATAGTAAACTCTACCCCTTTGCCTAATTCAGACCGGCAATCAATGGTTCCCCGAAGTACTTTCATAACGTTATTGTTACAGATATGCATACCTAACCCACAGCTTTCTGTCTCTCTGGCTAAGGTGAAGAATGGTGTATAAATGTTTTCAATTGTTTGTTCAGCCAACCCAATACCATTGTCTTGGTATATAAAAACAAGTTTTTTGTTGCTTACTGAGTCATATTCAATTTTGGCTTTAATCGTTATTCGCCCATCTGTTCCTGGAGAAAAAGCATGAAGAGCCGAGTTCATAATTAAATTTATGAGTAGTTGACTCATCGCCTCAGGGTTACTTTAAATAGTTAAATTGGCAGGAATATCTATGCAAAATTTATGGAGGGTATGCTTTAGATTAGGTTTAAGTAAAAGTAAGACTTCATAAAGATAATCGCATAGCGAAGAGGCACGTATATCTTGACTATGTTGATCAACAGATAAACGTTTTGAGCAATTGTAAAGTTATCAGACTTCTTATAGATCTCCGTGTATTGCCTGCAGAGCAGATATGGCTGTGATGGCAGCTGTTTCAGTGCGTAAAACCCTAGGTCCCAGTTGAATAGTCTGAAATCCATTTTGTTCAGTTTTGTAAATTTCTTGGTCTGAGAAACCCCCTTCTGGACCTATCAATAATCTGACTCCAGCAGGAGGCATAGACACATGTCTAAAGGCTTTTTCAGCCCTTGGATGCAAGGTAAGACGAACTTGGTTGGTAGACAAATTTATCCAGTCTGAAAATAAACGAGGCGCATGTAAAACCGGTAATACATTTCTGCCACATTGCTCACAAGCTGCTATGGCTAATTTTTGCCACTGCTCATGTTTTTTAGACCACCTGTCCTGACTTAGTTTCACACCACAGCGTTCGGTAATAAGTGGAGTGATCTCAGTGACACCTAATTCGACCGACTTCTGGATCACCCATTCCATTCTGTCGCCTCGAGAAATACCTTGACCTAGATGGATACTAAGGGGTGATTCTATGCTGATTGAAATCTTTGAATCTATGTGAACTATTACCTTACGTTTGTTAACTTCAAAGAGCTGGGCACTATATTCGCTTCCATCACCATTGAATAACACGACTGCTTGTCCAGTTTTAGCGCGCAAAACATTAGCCACGTGATTAGTCGCATCATCAGTCAAAGTCACGTATGTGTCGGTAGATAATTCAAAAGGGTAATAAATTCTGCTGATGCGCATGTAGTGACTCTGTAATTTTTTTATAAATGGTATCAACAGTGTGAAATTATAGAAGAGATAAACTGCAGAGTATTAAGCGTTGGCGGATTGTTCAGTGCCGCCAAGCTTCTAATTATTGGTCAGTTAATTCAATCACTCCCGACGTTTTAATAGGCTGAGACGTCACTTGCTTCTGGGGCATGGCGTCAGCATCTTTTCGAGCAAATTTAGTGTTTTTTCCCTTTTCTCTAGACATCGAAAAGGCTAAAAGTAAGACCAAAGAAATAACTAAAAAACTGACTAGTAACATTTTAAATCCCTTTAAAAATATTAGAAAACCAAAAAATTACTTTAGCACTAATTTTTTTATATTTAAATCAATTCATTTAATCAAACGAATTATGCTGAAGATTTAGAATTAAATTATAAAGTAATTAAATCTAAAAAACGATTAATAATAGACTTCTGTTTTATTGAAAAATAAAACCTTTAATCTATTATAATCCCAGTATGAAGAATTTCACCAGAATGGTCGTATTATTTAATTATTAAAAAGGTTGGAGATAAAAATGTTTGGATTTGACACGGAAAAAATGTCTCAGATGATGGATACCTATGTTATCCCTTGGGGAATTAATATTGTCATGGCGATTGCCATATACATTATTGGTAAGATTGTTGCTGGTGTCTTGGTGAATGTGCTTGGTAAGGTCATGACACGTTCAAAGTATGACAACATGTTGATTGATTTTGTTAAAGCGATTGCAAGAGCAGTGCTAATGTTGTTCGTTATTATTGCTGCATTAGATCAATTAAATGTCAATACCACTTCGTTAGCAGCCATTTTAGCTGCAGCTGGCTTAGCTATTGGTTTGTCATTGCAAGGCTCGTTACAGAATTTTGCAGCAGGTGTCATGTTACTCGTCTTTAAACCGTTTAAAGCAGGTGATTTCATTGAAGCTGGTGGAGCAATGGGAGTGGTTAAAAGTATCAGTATTTTTACTACTATTTTGACTACTGGTGACAATAAAGAAGTCATCGTGCCAAACGGCGCGATTTATGGTGGAAATATAACTAACTATTCTGCTAAAGAAACACGTCGAGTGGACATGGTAGTTGGCATTAGTTACGACAGTGATTTGAAAAAAGCGAAAGAAATTCTGAATGAAATGCTTGCTGCTGATGAGCGTATTTTAAAAGATCCTGCTCCAACCGTTGCAGTGGCAGAACTGGCTGACAATAGTGTCAATTTTGTGGTGCGTCCTTGGGTTGCTACTGCAGATTTTTGGGCCGTGAAGTTTGACTTTACTGAGGCAATTAAATTGCGTTTTGATGCTGAAGGTATTTCCATTCCATTCCCGCAAATGGATGTACATTTACACAAGGATGGCTAAGCTTTACTCGTCATAAAAATGCCGCCCTAGTATTAAATAGTGCGGCATTTTTTATGTCTTTATAAAGCGCTAAATTTTACAATTTGGTTTGTTCTTTGCTAAGCGATATACATCCATAGCTTGTCGCATATTGTTAGCTAAATTTTTTATACGAGTTTCAGGAAGAGGGTGTGTGGATAAAAGTTCTGGT